>JAABUZ0100000647.1_pt1 | contig 81628 bp, 78 predicted proteins | sample 5562091 | NCBI WGS metagenome assembly JAABUZ01 (sample SAMN12813069, study PRJNA571459) | rock metagenome | isolation source: Antarctica rocks | place: Antarctica: Victoria Land, Linnaeus Terrace sud | collected 2015-12-21
CAACGAGCTCGATCAGCTCCTCGCGGGAGAGCTCGTCGGGACCCGGCACCCCACCAGCCGATCACAACCCCACCCGGCACCCCGGCAAAACAAGATCTTCCGCGTGTCGAGCACCTGAATGCTTACCGGTTACGGCAGCGGCGCAGCGCGGCATAGAGCTCCTCGAGCACCTGTGTGGAGACCCGCCCTACCGGCTCGTCGCCGAGCACCGGGTAAAGGTGCAGGTGCCCGTAGCGCTCCTAAAGCGCCCGCGTGGTGTCGTCGAGCTCGTGGACGCGCAGCCATGCGTCCATCGCAATAGCGGAAGCTCGCGTTCGTTTTGGCGTGCCGCGCCTCGTCTACCTGGGCGGTCAGCCGGCGCAGGATGCGTCGTGCTTCGGGCTCGCTGGTCGTCGACTCGCGGAGGTAGAGCCGGCGACCGGTGACAGGGTCCTGACCGGCGTACACGACTACCTGGAGGGAGGTGCCGCGGCGGCGGATCGTTCCGCGCGCGCGTCGCTCCTCAGACGTCTTGGGCATGCGACGAGGGTACTCGCAGCCATCGCCGCAGCCATCGGCGCACAGACCTCGGCTACGGCGCAGCGTTTCCGCTGGTGAACGTGGAGCCGGCGCGGGGGATCGAACCCCGGACCTTTCGCTTACAAGGCGAGTGCTCTGCCGATTGAGCTACGCCGGCACAGGGGCCATGGTACGGAGCGACCCGTGCCGGCTCTCCGACGCGGGTCACCCCGCCGGACGACAACCGACGGAGCCACCGCGGCGTCTGATGAGGTGCACGGATGAAGTTTCCCCGCGTGCCCCGGTTACGAGCCGGACCGCGGGGCGATCGGGGAGAGGAAGGTCCGCCCGTGGGCGCGGCCCAGCGAGCGCAGCGAGTCCAGCGAGCCACCAGCTCGATCCGGCGACAACTCCCTCCGAAGGTCGATCTCCGTCGCGCCATCGACGCGCCGACCATGCGCGACACCCTGCTGCCGGCCATGCCCGGCCCGCAGGTGGCCGCCGACGCCCAGGTGCTGCGCGTGCTCGACCTCGCCCTGCGCGTCGGCGAGGTCCAGCTCGCGACCGGCGGGGGCGCGGCGGTCGCCCACGACACGATGCTCGCCATCGCGAGTGCCTACGGCCTCCCGACGTGCGACGTCGACATCGCGTTCTCGACGATCACCATGTGCTGTCACCGCGGCAACGAGGCCGGCCCGGTGACGACGATGCGCAACGTCCGGTACCGCACGCAGGACTACACGCGCCTGGCCCAGATCGACGACATCATCAAGGCTGTCGTCGACGCCGACGTCCCGATCACCGTGGATGAGGCCTTCGAGCGTCTCGCCGCCGCGGCGGACGGCTCGCACCCGTACCCGCGGTTCGTGGCCGGGATGGCGCGGTCGGCGTTCGCGGCGGCGGTCGCCCTCCTGCTCGGTGGCAGCCCGATGGTCGCAGGCGTGACGTTCGTCCTCACCGGGCTGGTATGGGGCGCGGCACGCTGGCTCGGGCGCCGCAACGTGCCCATGTTCTTCCAGCAGGTGGTGGGGGCCACGCTCGTCACCACGACGGCGACGGCGCTCGCGGCGGCGCAGGTGCTCGACGACTCCCCCGCCTTCGTCGTCGCCGCCGGGCTCGTCGTGCTGCTGTCGGGGCTCTCGCTGGTCGGTCTGGTGCAGGACGGGATCACCGGGTTCCCCATCACCGCCGCGGGCCGCATCGTGGAGGTGGCCCTGGCGTCGGCGGGACTGCTGGTCGGCGTCGTCATGTCGTTGCGGGTGGCCGGCGCGATCGGCGGCCAGGAGGCCACCTCGTACGCCGCGACCGTCCCCGCCCTCGTGCCCCAGCTCGCGGTCCCGGAGCTGATCGCGGCCGCGGCGGCCGGGCTGTTCTTCGCCCTCAGCGCCTACTCGCCGCTGTCCTCGCTGCCCTGGGCGGCGCTCTCGGGGGCCCTGTCGTGGGCGGTGTACGCCTTCCTCACCGACGTCGGCGTCGGGGCGGTGGTCGCCGCCGCGCTGGCGGCGAGCGTGCTCGGGCTGGTCGCCATGTTCGTCCCGCGCCGGGTCAACCTGCCGCCGCTGGTCCTCGTCGTCGCCGGGATCACACCGCTGCTCCCGGGCCTGACGCTCTACCGAGGCTTCGCCGCGCTGGCCCTCGACGCGGTGAGCGACGGAGCGGTCACGATCCTGCTCGCGCTCACGTTCAGCCTCGCCCTCGCCGCGGGGGTGTCCTTCGGGGAGCAGATCGGGGGGCCGCTGCAGAACGGGCTGCGACGCCTCTCCGGGCGCCGCGCGCGCAGCCACGGGCTCGAGAGCACCGACGGGGTCGGCGAGGACGCCGCGGAGCAGGCCGCGCAGGGCCGCACCCGACGGCCCCGCGTCTTCTGATCCCTCGGGCCCCCCGACCCGGTCCTACCCCGTGCGGGCCGGGCCCGAGGTGGCGCGGGCCAGGAGCTCGGTGGGGAGCAGGAGGGTCCGCGAGCGCTGCCGGTCGCCGCGGTCGAGCAGCAGCTCCCCGGCCGCGCGCCCCTTGTCCAGGGTCGGCTGGCGCACGGTGGTCAGCTCCGCGCGGTCGGCCGCCGGGACGCCGTCGAAGCCGGTGACGGTGAGGTCGCCGGGCACGTCGTGTCCCAACGCGCGAGCGGCCTGCAGCGCGCCGAGGGCGAGCAGGTCCGATGTGCAGAGCACGGCGGTGATGCTCGGGTCCCGGGCGAGGAGCTGCTGGAGTCCCGACGCCCCGGCGTGCTCGCTGTGGTCGTAGCGCTCGACCACCGGCACTCCCGCCCAGTCGATGCCCGCCTCGGCGAACCCGTCGCGCAGACCCGCGAGCCGGCGCCGCTGCACCTCGTAGCGGGCGGAGAGCTGGCGGGCCACCGGGGCGAAACCGTCGTTGCGGTCGGTCGAGAGCCGCATGCACAGCACGCCGATGCGGCGGTGCCCGAGCCCGGTGACGAGGCGGGACATGTCGACCATCCCGGCGTGGTCGTCGATCCCGACGCGGTCGACGTCGGGCACCGCGGTGGGCTGGTCGCACACGACGACGGGGACGGGCCGCTCGAGGACCGCGGCGAAATGCTCGTCGTCGTCGGGCATGGAATACACGACGAACCCGTCGACGCCCGCGCGGGCGACCGCTCCGACGTCGTCGGCGTCCGGGCTCACCGGCACGAGCAGCAGGCCGGACCCGTTGTCCTCGCACGCGAGGGCGAGGCCCTCGAGGAACTGCACGGCCACCGGGTCGCGGAACGCGTAGGAGAGCGCTTCGGTGAGCAGCAGGCCGACGGCGCCGGCCTTGCGCGTGCGCAGCGAGCGGGCCACCGGGTCGGGGCCGGGGTAGCCAAGACGTCGCGCGGTGTCCAGGACGCGGCGACGCAGCGCCGGCGAGAGCTGGTCGGGCCGGTTGTAGGCGTTGGAGACGGTGGTCCGCGAGACGCCGAGCTCGGCCGCGAGGGAGGCCAGGGTGGCGGTCCGCCGCGTGGGCCGCCGCCCGTCGAGTGCCTCGGTCACGTTCGCACGGTATCGACTGTCTCGATCTAGGGCCACTCTTCGGCGTCGTCAGGGCACCCGAACGGATCGCGGACCCCGTCCCCGGGCCAAAGTCGACAACCGTTATCGTTATGCTCTCGACGCGACCACGAGGAGCCGTCCCGGATGCCCGTAGCCCGCCGCCGCATCGCGCTCCCCCGCGTGCTCGGCCCCCTCGTCCTCGCGGCGTCCTTCGCCCTGATCGCGTCGTGCGGGGGGCCGAGGCCTCGACACCCACCTCGTGGGGCACCGATCGCCGGGCCCGGCGTCCAGGTGCGCTCGTGACCGATCTCGTGCGGCTGCGGGGAGCCGAGGTCCGGCGCGGGGACCGGACGCTGTGGTCGGGGCTGGACCTCACCGTCTCGCCCGGCGAGTTCATCGCGGTCCTCGGGCCGAACGGATCGGGCAAGACCACCTTGCTGCAGGTCCTGCTCGGCCTCCTGCCCCTGTCCGCGGGGGAGGTCGTCCTCGACGGTGCCGTGCCCCGCCAGGGCAGCCCGGACGTCGGCTACATCCCGCAGCAGACGACCGTCGACCCACTGACCCCGCTGCGGGGCCGCGACCTCGTCGGGCTCGGCCTCGACGGCCACCGCTGGGGCCTCGGGCTCGGCGCCCGGGCCCGGCGGCGCGAGCGGGTGCGCGACGCGCTGGCCCAGGTCGACGCCCTCTCCTACGCCGACGCCCCCGTCGGCATGCTGTCCGGAGGCGAGCAGCAACGGCTGCGGGTGGCCCAGGCCCTCGTCGACGACCCGCGGCTGCTGCTCGCCGACGAGCCGCTGCTCTCGCTCGACCTCGCGCGCCAGCGCACCGTCGTCGAGCTCGTCGACCGGCGCCGCCGCGAGCACGGCACGGCCGTCGTCTTCGTGACCCACGAGGTCAACCCGGTGCTCCCCGTCGTCGACCGGCTCCTCTACCTCGTGGACGGCCGGTTCCGGATCGGGACCCCCGACGAGGTGATGACCTCGGAGAACCTCTCGCAGCTCTACCGCACCGACGTCGAGGTGGTGCGCCTCCGCGGCCGGATCCTCGTCGTCGGCGCCGAGGACTCACCGGTGCACGCCCACCACCCCGAGGTCCCCGGAGTTCTCCGGTCGATCCGGTGAGCTCTGCCGGGCCGCGGGCGCGTTCCGTACCCGGCGGCGCGCCACCAGAGAGCCGGCACCGATCATGGCCGGGTGAGGTTCTCCGACGCTGCGATCATCGCGGTCGCGGGCGGCTGGGCGGGGATGATCAACACCATCGTCGGGTCCGGGACGCTGGTGACGTTCCCGGTGCTGCTCGCCCTCGGCTACCCACCCCTGACGGCGAACATCTCCAACGGCCTCGGCCTGGTGCCCGGCTCGATCACCGGGGCGATCGGCTACCGTCGAGAGCTCGCGGGGCTGCGGGGCCGGATCGGGCGGCTCGCGGTGGCCTCGGTGCTCGGCGGGCTGGTCGGGGCGGTGCTCCTGCTGTCGCTGCCGTCGTCGGCGTTCGACGCGGTGGTCCCCGTCCTGGTCGCGCTCGCCGTGGTGCTCGTCGTCGTCCAACCGCTCGTGGCCCGCCGGCTCGCCGCCCGTCGGAGCACGGCGCGGACCCGGGTGGGTCCCGGGTTGCTCGCCGGGACCTTCGGCACCGGCGTCTACGGCGGGTACTTCGGCGCCGCGCAGGGCGTGCTGCTGCTCGCCGTGCTCGGCATCGCGGTCGACGACGACCTGCAGCGCCACAACGCGGCGAAGAACGTTCTCGCGGCGCTGACCAACCTCGTCTCCGGCGTGGTGTTCGCGCTGGTCGCGTCCGTGTCCTGGCCCGTGGTCGGCCTGATCGCGGGCGGGTCGATCGTCGGCGGGATCGTCGGCGCGCTCATCGGGCGGCGGCTGCCGCCGCTGGTGCTGCGCGTGGTCATCGTCGTCGTCGGGGTCGTCGCCTTCGTCCTGCTCGTGACCTGAGCCCGCCGGGGGCGGCTCCACGGGCGCTGCGCAACCTCGTCGCTGGTCGCCGTCCCGTGCGAGAACTGCGACCCTCCCGACCCTCCCGAGCGAACGGCGACGGAACGGCCCGGTGAGCTGGTGCGGCCGTCAGCTGGTGCGGCGGCGCCGCGCGACCTCCGCGAGCGCCACCCCGGCGGCGACGGAGGCGTTGAGCGACTCCACGTCGCCGGCCATCGGGATCGCGACGGTCCCCTGGCAGGTCTCGCGGACCAGGCGCGAGAGCCCCTTGCCCTCCGAGCCGACCACCACCACCAGCGGCGCGAGCGCGGCGCCGGGACCCATCACGGCGTCGAGATCGTCGATCGTGGCGGGCGAGGCGCCGTCGAGCCCGACCGCGCTGAACCCCTCGTCGGCCCACGCGCCGAGGGTGCGGCTGAGGTTGGTCGCGCGGCCGACGGGGAGGCGGGCGGCGGCGCCGGCCGAGGTCCGCCAGGCCACCGGGGTGACCCCCACCGAGCGGCGCAGCGGCAGCAGCACACCGTGGGCGCCGAACGCGGCGGCCGAGCGGATCACGGCACCGAGGTTGCGCGGGTCGGTGACCCCGTCGAGGGCCACGAGCAGCGGTTCGACGCCCGCGAGGTGCGCGGCCTGCCGCGCCGACTCGAGCAGGTCGTCGGGATGGGAGTAGGCGAAGGCGGGCACCGACAGGGCCACCCCCTGGTGCACCGAACCCTCGGCCATCCGCTCGACGTCGCCGCGCGGGACCTCCAGGACGGGCACGCGCTGGTCGCCCGCGGCGCGCAACGCCTCCCGGACCCGGTCGTCGACGTCGATGCCCTGCGCCACGTGCAGCGCGATCGCCGGCATGTGCGCGCGCAGGCTCTCCACCACGGCGTTGCGTCCCAAGACCACCTGTGGACCGTCGGGCGCGTCGCGTCGGGAGGGGGGCCGACCGCCCCGGCGCCCCTCGGAGGTGGGCGGGCGGGCCGCGTCCCCACCCCGGCCCGCGGGCGAGGAGTCGGCCCCGGACTCGCCGCGGTAGGACTTGTGATAGGGCCGCTTCTCCGCGCGCGGCGTCGGACCCTTGCCCTCGAGGCCCTTGCGACGCTGGCCCCCGGAGCCGACCGTGGGGCCCTTCTTCGTGCCCGGCTTGCGCCGCGCACCCGGCCGCCGTGAGTTCCCCGCCATCTAGCTGCCGTCCTTCAGTGTCCATCGGGGGCCGTCCGGGGTGTCCTCGATGGACACGCCGGCGCTGGTGAGCTGGTCGCGCAGCGCGTCCGCGCGCGCGAAGTCGCGCTCGGCGCGGGCGCGGGTGCGCTGCGCGAGCAGATCGTCGACGAGGGCTCCGAGGACGCTCAGCGCGGCATCGCGACCCGACGCGCCGCCGGAGCTCCAGTGCGGGTCGAGAGGGTCGACCCCGAGCACGGCCGTCATCGCCCGCACGAGCGACGCGGCGGCCGTCGCCGCGTCCCGGTCGCCGGCGTCGACGGCGATGTTGCCCTCGCGCACCGCCTCGTGCATCGCGGCCAGCGCGGTTGGGGTCGAGAGGTCGTCGTCGAGAGCGGCCGCGAAGGCGGGCGCCCGCTCGTGCAGCGGTCCCTCCGCCGGGTGGACCGCACCGAACCGTTCGACGACGCGGTGCACGAAGCCCTCGATCCGGCGGTAGGCCGCGGCGGCCTCTGTGAGCGCTCCGTCGGAGAACTCGATGGTGGAGCGGTAGTGCGGGCCGACGAGGTAGTAGCGCAGCTCGACGCCGCGGACGCGGTCGAGGACCGCGGGAACGGTCAGCGTGTTGCCCAGCGACTTCGACATCTTCGCCCCGGACATCGTCACCCAGGCGTTGTGCAGCCAGTACTCGGCGAAGCCGTCGCCCGCGGCGCGGGACTGCGCACGCTCGTTCTCGTGGTGGGGAAAGACCAGGTCGAGGCCGCCCCCGTGGATGTCGAAGCGCGGGCCCAGGTAGTGCGTGGCCATGGCCGAGCACTCCAGGTGCCAGCCGGGGCGGCCGCGTCCCCACGGCGTCGGCCAGCTCGGCTCGTCCGGCTTCGCGGCCTTCCACAGGGTGAAGTCGCGGGGATCGCGCTTGGCGGTCGGCGCCCCGTCGGGCTCGCCCTGCTCCATCTCCTCGACCCGCTGCCCGGACAGGTCCCCGTACGCGGGCCAGGTGCCGACGGCGAAGTAGACGTCGCCGCACCCGTCAGCGGCGGGGTAGGCGTGGCCGGCGGCGAGCAGGCGCTCGATCAGCTCGACCATCTCGGTGACGTGCCCGGTCGCCCGCGGCTCGACTGAGGGCGGCAGGCAGCCCAGCGCGTCGAAGGCGGCGGTGAAGGCGCGCTCGTGGGTGGCGGCCCACGCCCACCAGGGCTCGCCCGCGGCAGCCGCCTTCGTGAGGATCTTGTCGTCGATGTCGGTGACGTTGCGGACCAGCAGGACCTCGTGCCCGGTGTGGGCGAGCCAGCGGCTCAGCACGTCGAAGTCCATGCCGGAGCGGACGTGGCCGACGTGCGGGACGCCCTGCACCGTGGCCCCGCACACGTACATCGACGCCGTCCCGGGCCGCAGCGGGCGGAACTCCCGCAGCGCGCGCGCCGCGGTGTCGTAGAGGTGCAGGCTCACCTTCCCCAGCCTACGGAGGGCCCCTCGACACCGTCGAAGGCCCGGCGGACCCGGGTGCCGACGGTCGACCCGAGGCCGGAGCGACGGCGAGGCGGGCGACCTCCGCGTGCAGCGTCGTGCGGTCGAGGGGGCGGAACTCCACGCGCTCGCCCGTCCGCCGGAGCGCCACTCGCCCCGGCGCCGTGTCGAGCACGGTGAGGACCTCGGGGTGCCGACGGCGGCCGGTGGCGTCGATCCAGGCCCCGCCGAATCGCAGGATCCGGAGCGGCGGCTCCGCCCACAACGCCGCGAGCCGCTCCGCGGCCACCCGGGGGACGCCGTGGCTGCGCATGGACCGGCGTCGGTCGGCCGCGTCGGCACCGCGCACGGTGGCCGGCACGCTCAGCGCGACACCGGGCAGCGCGGGCACGACCGGAACGTCGAGGAGCAGCGCGGAGGCGAGATCGGCGGGGCGGTGGGCGCCCGGGTGGACACGCAGGTGCAGGGCGTGGTCCCGGTCGACACCGGCGACCACGCCGAGCTCGCCCCGCGCGGCGGCGGTCCGCAGCCTCGCCGCGCCGGCCGTCCGGATGCGCACGTCGAGCTCGCGGTGGGGGCTGCGCAGGACCGCGAGCGCGTCGGCGACGTCGGTCCGCACCCGGTCGTGCGCGTCGACGAGGCCCTCGGCGACGAGCCGCGCCCACGCGGCGGCGTCGGCGGCGTCGCGCGCGGCGTAGGTGATGCCGTGGTCGGGGGTGTCGAGCAGGACGGGCTTCTCCCCGAGCCCGAGCCGACGCCAGAGCACGGTGTACTGCCCCGCATCCAGATGCGTGAGCGACACGAACGGGGACGCATCGGTCACCGCGGTCACTGCTCGATCACCGGCGGGGCAACCGGTGGGAGCTCGCCGAGCAGGGCGTCACGATCGTCCTCGACGAGGTAGTCCGGGCGGCGCAGCACCTGCTCACCCCCACCGCCGGCCATTCCGCCCATCGGGGCGAACGGGATCATCCCGCGCTGGGCCTCGCCCACGGGTGTACCGGGCGCCGAGGGCATCCGGCCGAGGGCCGGCTCGAGCACCGAGCCCCCCGCCCCGACACGGGGGCCGGGGCCGGGGGTCCCCCCGCCGCCCGGTCCTCCCGGGCCCGCGGTGACGCCCGCTCCGCTCCCGGGGCCGAGCGCCCCGCCGCTCCCGGGGCCGATCGCGCCGTGGCTCCAGGCGCCGCCGCCGGCACCGCCGCCGCCGGCACCGCCGCCTCCGACCCACCCACCGCTGCCCGTGCCCCCGCTCCAAGCACCGCCGCCGGCCGGCGAGCCCGACCCCGCCGGTCCGGGCGCACCGGTGCCCCCGACCCCGACGCGCCCCGTTCTCGCGCCGCCCGTCCCGCCACCGCCGGTCCCGACGCCGCTGGTCCCGACCCCTCCCGGCCCGACAGGACCGGGTGCGACGCCAGGCATCGACGGGCCGGACGGCGTCACGCCGACTCCGCCCGGCGACACCGCGGGGGACGCGGCGGCGGGCGATGCCCCTCCCGGGAGTGTGGCCAACGATCCCGGCGCACCGGCCCCGCCCGCCGGTCCGGCCCCGGTCGAGGCCGCCGGCGGAGTGCCCGCGGCGGCACCCGCGATCGCCGCGCCGGCGCCGAGCGCACCGCCATTCGAGACGCCAGCCGGGCCACCACCGGGCGGAACCCCACCGGGCGGGACGCCACCGGACGCGGAGCCCGCGCCTCCGGGGCCCGCGGCGTCGGGTCCGCCGCTGCGGGCGGCGGAGGGCTCGACGGTCACCGACGGTGGCCCACCCGCGCCGGCCGGCCCGACGAACTGCGGCAACGTCTCGACACGGACGGCGCTCTCGGTCTGGTAGTCCGTCATGAGCTGGCGTGCTCGACGCTCGGCCTCGGCCCGCTCGTGCATCGCCTTGTCCTCGTCCGTCTCGTAGAGGAACGGCGCGAGGCCGTCGTCGCCGGCAATGGCCTGCACCCAGTCCGGGGTGAGGTCGGCGGGAGGACCGGCGAATGCAGGCATCGCCCGGGCGGTCTCACCGAAGGACCGGGCCTGCTCGTGGGAGACGCCGCCCACCGAGTCGGCGAGGCCACGGGCCTGCTCGACCCAGCCCGCCATCGGGCCGACCGCGCCCTGCGCGCCCTCGGCGGCCGGCCCCGTCCGCGTCTCCCGGATGCCCGCCGTCGCCCGCTCGACCGAGGTGGCGACGTCGGTGAGCCGGCCGGCGAGCTGACGCCACGCGGCCCCGTTGGTGGCGAACCCGTCCCCGTTCGCCATCAGCCGGACCTGGAAGTCGATGTCCTCGTGCGAGACCGCGTCCCAGTTCGTCTCGAACACGGCGCCCTCCGTTCACCCTCCGGATCGCACGCCCGGCCCACGCTGGGTCGCAGCGTAGGCAGGATCGGGGCGGGCCCGGGGCCGTTCGGCGAAAGATCCCGCTCGGGAGAGCTGACGGCGGAGCCAGCGCGGTCAGCCCGTGACGAGCATCGCGGTGGCGACCGCGGCGATCCCCTCGCCCCGGCCGATGAGACCGAGGCCGTCGGTGGTCGTGCCCGACACCGCGACGGGACCACCGGCCGCGGCCGAGAGCGCGGCCTGGGCCTCCGCACGCCGGGTCCCGATGCGGGGGGCGTTGCCGATCACCTGCACCGCCGCGTTGCCGAGCACCCACCCCTGGGCCGCCACGACGCGGCGCGTCTCCCGCAGCAGCGTCACTCCGGACGCGCCGGACCAGCGGGGGCGCCCGACACCGAACACCTCGCCGACGTCGCCGAGCGCCGCCGCGGAGAGCATCGCGTCGCAGAGGGCGTGCGCGGCGACGTCGCCGTCGGAGTGCCCCGCGCAGCCGTCGACGCCCTCCCACCACAGCCCCGCGATCCAACAGGGCCGTCCGACCTCGACGGGGTGGACGTCCGTCCCGACGCCCACCCTCATCCGGCGACCTTCACCGCGGCACCGGCCCGGCCGTCACGAGGGCTTCGGCCATCGCCAGGTCGAGCGGAGTGGTGATCTTCATGGCGCGGGGGTCGCCGGGAACGGTGACGACCGCCCCGCCGATCGCCTCGACCAGCCCGGCGTCGTCGGTGGCGGGGACGCCGCGACCCGCGAGCCGGTCGGCGACGGCCCGGGCGTGCGCCGCCCGCAGCACCTCCGGCGAGAACCCCTGGGGGGTCTGGACGGCCGCCAACCCGGTGCGGTCGACGGTGGCGTCCACGTGTCCGTCCGGCCCGACGCGCTTGAGGGTGTCGGCGACTCCGATCGCGGGCACCACGGCGTCGTGGCCGGTGCGCACCTTCTCGACCACGGCGCGGACGACCGCGGCCGGGCAGAGGCACCGCGCGGCGTCGTGCACCAGGATCACCGACGCCTCATCGACGTGCCGCAGGGCCGCGTGCACCGACTCGACCCGGTCGACGCCACCGTCGACCACCACGACGACGCCGCCGGGAGGGAGCAGGCCGCGCAGGACGGCGAGCCGACCGGGCGGAGCCGTGACGACCACCCCGTCGACGACCCCGCTCCCGAGCAGACCGTCCACCGCCCGCAGGACCATCGGACGTCCGGCCAGAGCGACCAGCGCCTTCGGATCGGCGGTGCCGAGACGGGTCCCGAACCCGGAGGCCGGCACCAGCGCGACGACCGGACCGCTCCGGTCCGCGAGGGTCAGCTGGCCAGCACCTGGTCGAGCAGCGACTCGGCGGCCGTCTCGTCGGTGCCCTCGGCGAGCGCGAGCTCGCTGACGAGGATCTGGCGGGCCTTCGCGAGCATTCGCTTCTCGCCCGCCGACAGCCCGCGGTCCTTCTCGCGGCGCCAGAGGTCGCGGACGACCTCGGCCACCTTGTTGACGTCACCCGACGCGAGCTTCTCGAGGTTCGCCTTGTACCGGCGGGACCAGTTGGTCGGTTCCTCGGTGTGCGGCGCGCGGAGCACCTCGAACACCTTGTCCAGACCCTCCTGGCCCACCACGTCGCGGACGCCGACGATCTCGGCGTTGTCGGCGGGGACCCGGACCGTGAGGTCGCCCTGGGCGACCTTGAGGACGAGGTACTTCTTTTCCTCGCCCTTGATCGTCCGGGTCTCGATGGCCTCGATGAGAGCGGCACCGTGGTGCGGGTAGACGACGGTCTCGCCGACCTTGAAAACCATGTGTCCTCGAGCCCCTTTCGCTGTACACAGGTTAACACGCCCACGCCACCGGCCGGCCGGGGTGTCGAGCCGTCTTCGCAGGTCACGGGCTTGACAAGAGGGGTGAGGGCGTACTCGTCCAGGTCGGGGGCCCTGCGGACCGCGTCCGGGCCCCGTGCACGGCTCGGCCGACGGGCCCCCGGGGGCGGCGGCCGGTAGGGTTCCGCGCGCTGCCCGCGACCCGAGAGGACCCTGCACCGATGAGTCGCCCGCGCCGCCGCCGCGCCCACGTCGCCGCCTCCGCGACGGCGCTCCTCGCGGCTCTCGCCCTCTCGGGCTGCAGCGCCGGGGCGGTCACCCAGACCGACACCACCATCACCACGGTGACCGGCTCGATGGGCCAGGTCGGCGAGATGATGGTGCGGGACCTCAGCATCGACCCGGGCCCGGAGGCCGTGGTGCCCGCCGGCGCGATGGTCACGCTGCGGGGGTCGCTGGTGAACGAGGCGGCGCTGGGCGACCGGCTGGTGTCGGTGAGCACTCCCTACGCCACCGGGGTCACCGCGGAGGGCGTCACCGAGATCTCCGGCGACAACGCGATCATGATCGTCGGGTCGCGCCCGGGCCCGGTGGGACCGCCGCCGCCCGACAGTCGCCTCACCGGAACCGCCCGGATCGTCCTCGCGGGGGCCACGCAGGTGCTGCACAGCGGCCCGACCTATCCCGTCACGCTCACCTTCGAGCGCGCCGGCACGGTCACCGTCCCGGTGTCCGTCGTCTCCACCGGGCTCGTCCCGGTGAGCTGAACGACGAGCTGACGGGGCCCGACACGAGCGTTCCGGCCCACACCGTCGGCGGCGGGCTCTACCGTCCCCGGCGTGGCACCACGAGCACGGATACCCAAGGCCCCCAAGGGGCCGTTCGAGTGCACCGCGTGCGGGTACGCGGCGGCGAAGTGGCTCGGTCGCTGCCCCGGGTGCGGTGGCTGGGGCACCGTGGAGGAAGGCCCACCACCGGACGCCCGGACCCCGACACCGGGCGCCGCCCCCCACCCCACCGCTCGCCCCTCGAGCCCGGTCCGCCCTATCGGGGAGGTCGACCTCGAGACCGCCGCGGCGCGTCCCACGGGCGTCGGTGAGCTCGACCGCGTCCTCGGTGGGGGGCTCGTCGCCGGCGTCGTCGTGCTGCTCGCCGGCGAGCCGGGGGTGGGGAAATCGACGCTGCTGCTCGAGGTCGCGTCCCGTCGGGCGGCGGCGGGCGGCACCGTCCTCTACGTCACCGGTGAGGAGTCCGCCGGACAGGTCCGGCTGCGCGCCGAGCGCACCGGGGCCCTCGCCCCGCACCTGTTCCTGTCCGCGACGGCCGATCTCGAGGAGATCGCCGCGCACGTGGAGTCGGTCGATCCCGGGCTCCTCGTCGTCGACTCGATCCAGACGGTGGGAACCGCGGCCGTCGACGGGACCCCGGGGGGCGTCTCGCAGGTGCGGGCCGTGACGAGCGCGCTGGTGGCGCTGGCCAAGCAGCGTGGCCTGCCCGTCGTGCTCATCGGCCACGTCACCAAGGACGGGGGCGTCGCCGGGCCGCGCACGCTCGAACACCTCGTCGACGTGGTGCTGTCGTTCGAGGGCGAGCGGCACTCCCCCCTACGTCTGGTGCGGGGCCTGAAGAACCGGTTCGGCGCGTCGGACGAGGTCGGGTGCTTCGAGCTGCACGACGGCGGGATCAGCGAGGTGGCCGACCCGTCGGGACTCTTCGTCGGCGGGCTCGCCACCACCGTCGCCGGTCAGGCGGTGACGGTGACCATGGAGGGCCGGCGCCCGCTGCTGGCCGAGGTGCAGGCGCTGGTCTCCACGGCGACGAACGAGGGTTCCCCGCGCCGCGCGGTGTCCGATCTCGACGTCCCGCGCGTCGCGAAGATCCTGGCCGTGCTGGAGAAGCGGTGCGGCCTCCGCCTGCACGACAAGGACGTGTTCGCCGCGACGGTCGCGGGGATGCGCCTCGCCGAGCCGGCGTCGGACCTCGGTGTCGCGCTGGCCGTCGCCTCGGCCGAGACCGACACGCCGCTGCCGTTCGGGCTCGTGGTCCTCGGCGAGGTCGGGCTCGCCGGCGAGGTCCGGCGCGTGGCCGGGCTGGACCGGCGCCTCGCCGAGGCCGCGCGGCTGGGCCTGCGGCGGGCGATCGTCCCGGCCGGAGCGGGCCCGGCGCCCGAGGGCATGCGCGTCGAGGAGGTCGACGACCTCCGGTCCGCCCTCGCGCGTCTCGGGCTGTTGCGGAGCCTCCACGGGAGCGGGTCCCAGCGGGGGCCGGGTGCTCCCGGCGCCGCCCTCGGGCGCGGCGCCCGGGAGGGGCGGCGGCGTACCGCTCGCGGCGGCGCGGACGCCGAGCGCACGGGCTCCCGTCCGGCCCGGGGGACCCGCCTGCGGCTCGCGTCACGTCACGACGTCCCGCCGGGCCCGGTCCACCCGCCCGGTAACACCGACGACCTGTGACGGGTACCTACCAGTGATCCCCCGAAGGAAGAGCCGGTCTGCGCCCCGGCTCGGCGAGCTCGTGGCCACCGCCACCGACGGGGGACCGGTAGACGCGGCCACCGGGAGCGGCCATGAGAGCCGCACTGTCGGAGGGTCGGTCTAGCGTCCGCGATATGAGCACCGAGTCGCGGCCGGGCGTCGTGCGCGTCGCCGGTCTCGGCTTGTCCTGGGTGGGGGTCGAGGCGTCGACGATGCGGGGCGCTGAAGCCGTCGCGGTGATGCGCGGGTGTTTCCATCGGCGCAACCGCGGCACGGCCGATCTGCTGCGGGCGATGCACGTGGCGGGCCGCGCGACCGCGGGGACGGGGGCGCGCCGCGCGTTACTCGACGACTTCTCCGGCGACGAGGTCGCGGGTGCGCTCGGCTGGTCGCGCAGCATGGCGAGTCGCTGGCTCGACCTCGCCGACGACCTCGTGAGCCGGCTCTGCGAGGTGCTCACCGCGATGGACGGCGGCGCCCTCGACGACGCGAAGGCCCGCGTGGTCAGCGAGTGGACCCGGGACCTCTCCGACGACCACGGGCCGCACGACGGGAAGCCCGGGCACGGAGTGCGCATCCCCGTGGCCCGGCTCCGCGCCACCGTCTACCTCCGGCTGCTCGACGGCTTCTGCGCCGGGCTCGACGACGACGCGCTGGTCACGGCGCTCGTCGCGATGCTGCGGGAACCGGACGAGGACGGTCCGGGTGCCAGGCCGCCGGACCGCGGGCCGGACGGTCCCGACGGACCCTCGGACGACGAGGGCACCCCGGACGAGGAGCCTGAGGGCCCCTCCGACGACCCCCACGGCTCCGCCGACGACACCGACGAAGCGGGCGACGGTGACGACGCCGCGGCGGACGACCCCGGACCGCATGGCGACGGCCCCGGGGAGCCTGGCGGCGCCGGGGAGCCGGTCGGCGACGCCCGTTCCGAGCCGCACGGCGCTTCACCCGACGGCGCAGACGCCGACGGCTCGCCGGACCTCCTCGACGACGCTCCTCCGACCCGTGGCCTGCGTCAGGGGACGGTCGAGGTCCGCCTGCGCCTGTCCACAGCACTCGGCCTCGACGATCTCCCGGCGCGCATTCCGGGGTGGGGTGTGATCCTGGCGCACACGGTCGGATCGATCCTTCGTGCTCGTCGCGACGCGGAGTGGCGCATCGTGGTCACCGACGATCAGGGCCGCCTCCTCCACGTGCTACTCACCCGCCGACGACCAGGCGGCCCCTGTCGTGCGCGACGGGGGCAACGAACCGGCAGGGGCATTCGTCGAACTCCAGGTTCCGGCGACGCTGCTGGCTGCCCTCGTTCCGTCATGCCACCCGGACTGGGCCGGGCTCATCGCGGAGGCCCAGGACCGGCTGGCGACCCTCCCGCCCGACGGCACCAGCCCGGACCGCTTCGCCACGGCGCCCGACGCGGCGGCTCGCCGCCGGCTACGGGCCGAGCTCGACCGATGGGTGCGGGTCCGGGACCGGTTCTGCGTCGGCCTCGGCTGCCGACGGCCGGCCGCCACGTGCGACCTCGACCACACGCGCGGGTGGGCGTTCGGTGGCCCCAGCGCCGCGTGGAATCTCGGCGCTCTCTGCCGCCACAGTCACCGCGCCAAGCACGAGGGCGGGTGGCGGCTGGTGCAGCCCGAGCCGGGGTCGTTCCTCTGGAGCAGTCGGGCCGGCGTGACCTACATGGCCGAGGCGCGTCGCGTGACCGAGCCGCTGCCGGCACCGCTTCCGTGTCCGCGCGGGCCCCGACCGCTGGACGATGACGCCTGGCCCTCCTGCGCCGACGGGTGGCTCGGCCCGCCCGATCTCTTACCGGCGATCCCGGCGGTCCCTGCGGTCCCGGCGACGGGGCCGCCCCCACCGAGGCGCGACCCTGACGACGACCCGCCGCCGTTCTGACCAGCAGGAGCACGGCTCCCGCGCGAGCAGGACTGCGAGGGTGATCGCGCCGACGGGATGGAGTAGAACCCCCGGCGCTGGGGTCCTCGCGCTCGGGTCAGCGTCGGTGTCCTGGGCTGGATCAGCGGTCCTTCAGCGTGAAGCGCACGGGGTCGCTGACGATGTCGTCGAGGCGGGCGAGTACCTGGTAGGTGCCCGCGCGGACCGGCCCGCGGGACGAGGGGCAGCCGGGCGAGGACGTACGCCCCGACCACCGCACCGAGAACACCGCCTCCTGGCCCGGCGCCAGGGTGCGGACGTCATCAGAGCGGGTCGGCGAGCAGTCGTTGCTGGCCCAGAGCCCGTTGCCCGGGCTGCGGACCACGGCGAGGCCCTGCCGGGCGGCGTCGAGGTCTCGGGAGCAGGGCACGGATCCGTCGTTGGTGACCACGAGGCTGAGCAGCGGCTGCTCGCCCCCGGTGTAGCGGGTCGCGTCGGTGCGTGCCCGCACGGTCAGCGCAGAGTCCGGGCAGGAGGCCACCCGCGCCGGGGGCCCGGCGGTCGCCCTGACCGCAGGCGGGACCGCCGCACCCGGGACGGTGGGACCGAGGGCCGTGCCCGCCGGGGGGGTGAGTACACCGGTGGGGGTCCCGGGGGGCGCGAACAGTCCGGACGCCGCGGCCGCCGGCACCACCGGAGCGGTGGGGACCTCGGGCGGGACGGACGCGGGAGCGGACTCCGGGGTCCCCCGACCTCCGCTGGCCGCGGCCGCGATCCCCCACACGAGCAGGGCCGCGACGAGCGCCAGACCGACCAGAGCCACCGCGCGGCGGCGCCAGTAGACCGCGGCGTCGAGCGGTCCGACCGGCTGCAGCACGCGGCGCACCGTAAGCACTCCACCACCGACAGCCATCTCCCCCACGCGGGGCCGAGGACCGGTTTCATCCGATGGTGACCCGCATCTACCCGGCGGGGCCCCGGCCGGTCAAGGCCGCTCCCGGCCGGGGAGGATCGACGCCGATGGAGCTCGCCGACCGCCTCCTGCCCTGGTTCGCCGCCTGCGCGCGGGACCTGCCGTGGCGGCGGGAAGGCAGCTCCGGTTGGGGCGTGCTGGTCAGCGAGGTGATGCTCCAGCAGACCCCGGTGCCGCGGGTGGAACCGGTGTGGACGGCCTGGATCCAGCGCTGGCCGGTGCCCTCGGCGATGGCCGCTGCCCCCGCGGCCGAGGTGCTGCGGGCCTGGGGCAAGCTGGGGTATCCGCGTCGCGCGCTGCGGCTGCACGACGCGGCGGCGGTGATTGCCGCGGAGCACGGCGACGTCGTGCCCGACGACGTCGACACCCTGCTCGCCCTGCCGGGGATCGGCGTGTACACGGCCCGGGCCGTGGCCGCCTTCGCCTACGGGAGCCGCTGTCCCGTCGTCGACACCAACGTCCGTCGGGTCGTCGCCCGGGCGGTCCACGGCCGGGCCGATGCCGGCCCGGCCGCCACCCGCGACCTCGCTGACACCGAGGCGCTGCTGCCCGACGACGCGGCCGGGGCGGCCCGGATGTCGGCGGCGCTCATGGAGCTCGGGGCGTGCGTCTGTGTCGCCCGCGCGCCGCGCTGCGACCGGTGCCCGGTGCGTGCGGAGTGCGCCTGGACGCGGCGCGGACGCCCGGCGGGGGACGGCCCACCGCGCCCGGCGCAGCGGTTCGCCGGCACCGACCGCCAGGTCCGCGGTCGCCTGCTCGACGTCCTGCGCGGAGCTCCCGGGCCCGTGGCGGCCGCGCTCCTGGTCGCCGCGTGGACCACCGATCCCGCCCAGCGCGCCCGGTGCCTCGACTCGCTGCTCGTCGACGGCCTCGTCGAACAGCGGGCCGATGGCCGCTTCGCACTGCCCGGCGAGGTCGGTCCGGCGACGTAGGCTGAGGGCATGGCCGTCGTGAAGATCAACGCCATCAAGGTCCCCGAAGGCAATGAGGCGGAGCTGGAGCGCCGCTTCGCCGCCCGGGGCGACTCGATCAAGGACACCCCCGGGTTCCTCGGCTACGAGCTCCTGCGCCCCACCGCGGGCGAGGACCGCTACTTCGTCTACACCCGGTGGGAGACCGAGGAGGCCTTCGTCGCCTGGCGCGACGGCGGGGCCGCCGCAGCTGCGCACGCCGGGGAGCGTAAGCAGCCGGTGTCGTCGGGGGCCGACCTCATGGAGTTCGAGGTCGTGCTGAGGGTGGAGGGCGCGACGGGTCCGGCCTCCTGAGCGAGGCGCCCGACCCGGCCGCCCTCGACCCCGCCGCCGCGCTGATCGACGGGGCGTCCGCGCTGCTCGTGTGCGCGGGGGCCGGGATGGGCGTGGACTCCGGGTTGCCCGACTTCCGTGGCCCGGAAGGGTTCTGGCGGGCCTACCCGCCCTACCGCCGCCTCGGGCTGCGCTTCGAGGAGCTGGCCGACCCCGGGCACTTCGACGCCGACCCGGGGCTCGCCTGGGGTTTCTACGGCCACCGGCTCGCGCTCTACCGCACGACGACTCCGCACGCGGGCTTCGGGGTCCTGCGCCGGTGGGCCGAGCGCGTCCCGACCCGGGTGTTCACCTCCAACGTCGACGGCGCCTTCCAGAGCGCGGGGTTCGACGCCGCGACGGTGACCGAGTGCCACGGCGCCATCGGCATGCTGCAGTGCACCCGTCCCTGCCACGACGGCACCTGGGCCGCCGACGGCGTGGTCGTCGACCTCGACGAGACGACGATGCGGGCGCGGGCACCGCTGCCGAGCTGCCCGCGCTGCGGGGCGGTCGCCCGGCCGAACATCCTCATGTTCGGCGACTCCTCGTGGGTCCCCGGCCCGCACGCCGAGCGGATGGCCGCGCACCGCGACTGGCTGCGCGCGCAGGACGCGGCGTCGATGGTGGTGGTGGAGCTCGGGGCGGGCACCGCGGTACCGACGGTGCGCCGCCACGCCGAGCTGGCGTCCGCGGCGTCGGGGGCCCTGATCCGGGTCAACGTCCGGGAGCCCGGGGTGCGACACGGCCGCGGCGTTGGGATCGCGGCGGGGGCGCGCGCCACCCTCATCGCGCTCGAGGCGATGCTCACCCGTCGCGGGCCACACTCCTGAGCGTCATCCCCCGGGCCTCGGCGACCCGCTCGGCCTCCTCGGCCACGCCCGCACGCACGTGCGGGGTCAGCGGCTCGAACTCCTCGACGGTGACCGTGAGCCGCCCCGCCGACGCCTTCGGCCGCCACGCCCCGACGATCTCCCCGTCGGCGAGGACGGCCCCCGGATTGCCGAGCGCGCGGTAGAGCGCGGCGCGGCGGTCCGCGTCGGGGACCAGCAGCTCCCGGTCGCGGCCCTGCAGCAGCGGGTCCGACGGGGGCAGCAGGCGCACGAGGTCGGGCTCGGGCGGATCGGCCACCGCGTCGGCGTCCTCCGACGCGACCCAGGCGCGGACGCCGTCGACGCGCACCTCGAGCAGCTCCCCCACCGCGGCGTCCCACGCGGGGCCGAACGCCGTCGTCGTGCTGCCGACGAACCCGGCGACATGGGCCGGAGACGTGGGCCCGAGGGCGCGCACGACGCGGTGCACCAGGGCCGCGGCGACCCGGGGGTCGCCCGCTCCGCGGGGTCGGACCCAGCCCGGCGCGGGAGGGAGCAGCAGCAGCGTCGGCGACCACGCGTCGAGCCCGAGCCCGGCGGGTGAGGCCGCGAGTCGCATCAGCTGCTCGTGGACGTGGGTGCACCCGCACGGACGGCAGTCGCGCAGCAGTCCCGGGGCCAGACGGGTGGTGACCGCGGCGCTGGCCGCGCCCTTCGTCATGGGCGCGACGACCGCGTCGGCGAGCGCGTCGGCCGTCCGGTCGACGGCGTCCAGCCCGCCGATGCCGATGCGCCGCTGCTCCGGCCCGCTCCACGAGAGTCGCGCCGCGGCGTCGGCGTCGGAGAGCGGGCGCGAGGCGGCCGCCAGCGGACCGAGATCGGGCGGGAGGTGGTGGTGCGGCGCCCCGCGGTGGGTCCACGCGGTCACCAGCCCGAGCTGCGCGGGGTCGGTCGAGGCCGCCGGCCCGGTCATGGCCCCGTCGGGTTGCCGCGCGGCGAGCGCGACCGTGGCTGCCGCCCCCGTGTGCTGCAGCCCGAGCGAGAGGACGGCGTCGAGCCGGCCGTCGCGGTGGAGCCCCTGCGCGGCGATGCGGTAGGCGAGCGCCCGGGCGCGGTCGACGTCCATCGCGTCAGCATGCCGCCCTCAGCTGACATCTCATCACCGGACCGGCGAGGATGCCGCCGTGAGCTCCGTACGCGCCGTCCCCGAGACGCAGGACATGGACGGCGACGAGCTCTCCGCCGAGGACGCCTGGCACACCGCGCGCCGCGTGGGCCTGTGGGCGCTGCTGGCCGACTCGTTCACCCGGTTCCGCTACGGGGACGGGTTCAGCCACGCCCGTGCGTTCGCCCTGCAGCTCGCCCTGGCCACCGTCCCCCTGATCATCGCCGGGAGCGGGCTGGCCGGCGCGATCGGCGCGGACTCGGTGGCGGAGGTGGTGGCGCGCACCGTCGTCGCGGTCTCGCCCGGTGCGGGCGACCAGCTGCTCGCCGACGTGGTGGACCGCGGGACGAACGCACCCCGTCCCGCGACGCCCGGCGAGGAGCCCGACGACGAGGTGGACCGGCCCGGTGAGAGCCTCGGCGAGGCTGCGGTCGCCTTCGGTCTGGTCACCGCGTTCCTCGCCATGACCAGCGCCTTCGCGCAGCTCGAGCGCGGGGCGAACCGCATCTACGGCACCGAGCGCGACCGGCCGGTGCTCCGCAAGTACGCCCGCGCCGCGACGCTGACGCTGACCGCGGGGGCCGCGCTCGGCGTCGGGCTCGTGCTCATCGTGGCCGGCGGACCCTTCGGGACCGCGCTGGAGGAGGTCTACCGCTGGGGCGACGCGGCGGAGACGGTGTGGGACGTGGTGCGCTGGCCGGTGGGCCTCGCGGCGCTGGTCCTCGCGGTGACCCTGCTCTTCCGGCACGCGCCGCGGCGCCGGCAACCGGGATCGAGCTGGCTCGCGCTCGGTGCGGGGCTCACGGTCGGGTTGTGGCTCGCGGCGTCCGGCGTCCTCGCGTTGTACGTGGCCGTCGCGGCCGGGTTCTCCGAGACCTACGGGCCGCTGGCCGGGATCATGGTGCTCCTGCTGTGGGCCACCGTCACCGGCGTCGCCCTGCTGCTCGGGGTCGCGGTGTCGGCGCAGCTCGAGGCGGTGCGCGCCGGCGTCTGCGATCCCCTGCTGCCCGACGCCGACGCCGACGGCATCCCCGACCAGCTTCAACCCGCGGCCCCCGAAGCCTGACCAGGAAGGGAACCACGGAGCCCCGGTCCCTGGAGGAGGGACCGGGGCTCGTGTCGTGCTCAGCTGTCGTGCTCAGCGCCGACGCGACGCGTGGGTCACTTGGTGATGACGACCGCCGGGGTGTCGGGCACCGTGGCGGGCTTGGGCTCGCCGCGGAAGGTGAACGTCGCCGCCTCGGGCGCCGGCTTGCTCCGCCCCTGCTCGTCGGTCTCGGCGTCCCAGCCCTCGACGTCGACCACGATGATCTGCCCGGCCGTGATCTCGCCGAACAGGATCTTCTCCGACAGCTGGTCCTCGATCTCGCGCTGGATCGTGCGCCGCAGCGGACGCGCGCCGAGCACCGGGTCGAAACCGCGCTGCGCGAGCAGCTTCTTCGCGGAATCGGTGAGCTCGATCGCCATGTCCTTGTTCTGCAGCTGCTTCTCGGTGCGAGCGATCAGCAGGTCCACCATCTGAACGATCTGGTTCTCGGTGAGCTGCTTGAACACGATGATGTCGTCGATGCGGTTGAGGAACTCGGGCCGGAAGTGCTTCTTGAGCTCGTCGGTGACCTTGTTCTTCATGCGCTCGTAGTTCGACTGCGTGTCCGAGCCCGACTGGAAGCCGAGCCCGACGGCCTTCGAGATGTCGGCCGTGCCGAGGTTCGACGTGAACACGATGACCGTGTTCTTGAAGTCGACGACACGACCCTGGCCGTCGGTGAGGCGACCGTCCTCGAGTACCTGCAGCAGCGTGTTGTAGACCTCGGCGTGGGCCTTCTCGATCTCGTCGAACAGGACCACCGAGAACGGCTTGCGCCGCACCTTCTCGGTGAGCTGGCCGCCCTCCTCGTAGCCGACGTACCCGGGAGGGGCACCGAAGAGCCGCGAGGCGGTGTAGCGGTCGTGGAACTCGCCCATGTCGATCTGGACCAGGGCGTCGTCGTCACCGAACAGGAACTCCGCGAGCGCCTTGGTGAGCTCGGTCTTCCCGACGCCCGAGGGGCCGGCGAAGATGAACGAGCCCGAGGGGCGCTTCGGGTCCTTGAGGCCGGCCCGCGTGCGCCGCATCGACTGCGAGACCGCCTTGACGGCGTCCTCCTGGCCGATGATGCGCTTGTGGAGCTCGTCCTCCATGCGGAGCAGGCGGGTCGTCTCCTCCTCGGTGAGCTTGAAGACGGGGATGCCGGTCCAGTTGGCCAGCACCTCGGCGATCAGCTCGTCGTCGACCTCGGCGACCACGTCGAGGTCACCGGACTTCCACTGCTTCTCGCGCTCGGACTTCTGGCCGAGGAGCTGCTTCTCCTCGTCACGCAGGCGCGCGGCCTTCTCGAAGTCCTGAGCGTCGATCGCGGACTCCTTCTCGCGACGGACGTCGGCGATCTTCTCGTCGAACTCGCGCAGGTCCGGCGGGGCGGTCATGCGGCGGATGCGCATGCGGGCGCCGGCCTCGTCGATGAGGTCGATGGCCTTGTCCGGCAGGAACCGGTCGTTGATGTAGCGGTCGGCCAGGGTCGCCGCCGCGACCAGCGCCGGGTCGGTGATCGAGACGCGGTGGTGCGCCTCGTACCGGTCGCGCAGCCCCTTGAGGATCTCGATGGAGTGCGCCACCGAGGGCTCGCCGACCTGGATCGGCTGGAAGCGGCGCTCGAGCGCGGCGTCCTTCTCGACGTGCTTGCGGTACTCGTCGAGCGTGGTGGCGCCGATGGTCTGCAGCTCACCGCGGGCCAGCATCGGCTTGAGGATCGACGCGGCGTCGATCGCGCCCTCGGCGGCGCCCGCCCCGACGAGCGTGTGCAGCTCGTCGATGAACAGGATGATGTCGCCGCGGGTGCGGATCTCCTTGAGCACCTTCTTGAGGCGCTCCTCGAAGTCACCGCGGTAGCGCGAGCCCGCCACGAGCGACCCGAGGTCGAGGGTGTAGAGCTGCTTGTCCTTCAGCGTCTCGGGCACCTCGCCCTTGACGATCCCCTGGGCCAGGCCCTCGACGACGGCCGTCTTGCCGACGCCCGGCTCGCCGATGAGCACCGGGTTGTTCTTGGTCCTCCGGGAGAGGACCTGCATGACCCGCTCGATCTCCTTCTCCCGGCCGATGACCGGGTCCAGCTTGCCCTCGCGGGCCGACTGGGTGAGGTTGCGACCGAACTGGTCGAGCACGAGCGAGCTCGACGGGGTGCCCTCGCCGCGCTGGCTGCCGGACTCCGCGGGCTCCTTGCCCTGGTAGCCCGAGAGCAGCTGCAGCACCTGCTGGCGCACCCGGTTGAGATCGGCGCCGAGCTTGACGAGCACCTGGGCGGCGACGCCCTCGCCCTCGCGGATGAGCCCGAGCAGGATGTGCTCGGTGCCGATGTAGTTGTGCCCGAGCTGCAACGCCTCGCGCAGCGACAGCTCCAGCACCTTCTTGGCGCGGGGGGTGAACGGGATGTGCCCGCTCGGGGCCTGCTGACCCTGGCCGATGATCTCCTCGACCTGCTGGCGCACGCCCTCCAGGGCGATGCCCAGCGACTCCAGCGCCTTCGCGGCGACGCCTTCGCCCTCGTGGATCAGCCCGAGCAGGATGTGCTCGGTGCCGATGTAGTTGTGGTTGAGCATCCTGGCCTCTTCCTGGGCCAGGACGACCACCCGCCTCGCGCGGTCGGTGAACCTCTCGAACATGCGTCACTCCTGACTGCTGCGCCGGCGGATCCCCGCCCCTGGGCCGCGTCCCGTCGACGCGCCCGCGGCAGGCCCTGGCTGGTGCCCGTCCACCCCGGCCGGAAGCCGGGAGTCCGGTGCCGCCCTGTAGCACGGCACCGTACGACCATCCTAGTCGCCCCGCGTGGCGCGCGACGGGCTCCGCTGTTGCGGCCCCGTGACGTCCACCCGGTCGGCCGGGAGGCCCGGTCCGCCCACGGGGGCGGCACCGTCTCCGGTCAACCCTGCCCGCGTCGATGGTGTTCCGCGGGCGTGTTCGCCCTCGGCGGACGCATCCGCGCCGGCACCGTCGGGGGCTCAGTGGTTGCGGTGGTAGGCCTCGGAGACCTCGCTCGGGATGCGACCCCGCTCGGACACCGTCATGCCCTGCTTGCGGGCCCACTCCCGGACGGCGCGGTTCTGCTCGCGGTCCACCGAGGCCCGCCCGGCGGTCTTCGTCGCGGACGGTGCGGCCGGGGACGCCGAGGCCTTGGCGGCCGGGCGCCCTCGCGACCCGCGCCCCGACTGACGCCGGGCGTGGGCCACGTAGTCGGCGAGCGTGTCCCGCAGGGCCGAGGCGTTGCCCTCGGAGAGGTCGATCTCGTAGGTCGACCCGTCGATACCGAACTCCACGGTCTCCTCGGCGACCGATTCGTCCAGATCGTCGACGAGCGACACCACGACCTTCTGCGCCACGGCAATTCCCTCCACAAGAACGGGGCGACGACGGTGCGTCGCGACGATTTCCGCGAAGAGTAAATGCATTCCCGTGTGGGTGTCGAGTGCGGCGCGCGGATCGCGATCGGCACGGAATGCGGCGGCGCCCTCGGCGCGGGGGACCAGTCAGGGCTCGATCACGGCTGCGCGTCGGTGAGCCCGTCCTTCCGGCCGGCGACGCGCCCGCGGCGCGAGGGGCCGTCGCGGCCTGCCCGCCGGTCTGCGCGGTTCCTCGAGGCATCCCGGGTGCGCGCGAACACCGACCGCAGCCCGCGCAGGGCCAGGTCGGGGACGTGGTCGGTCACCGTCACGCACTCGGGCACGACGAGGGGCGCGAGCCCCCCGGAGGCGACGACGGCGATCGGCCCGGCCGTCGGGTCCCGCGTGACGATCTCCGCGCCGAGCCGGCGCACCAGCCCGTCCACCTGCGCGGCGGCCCCGAGCACGAGGCCCGCCTGCATGCTCTCCACGGTGTTGCGACCCAGGGCCGAGGCCGGCGCGACGAGCTCCACCGGTCGCAGTGCCGCCGCCCGTGCAGCGAGGGCCTCGGCCGACACGGCGACCCCCGCGGCGATCGCGCCGCCGAGGAACTCCCCGCGGGCGGAGACGGCGTCGATGGTCGTCGAGGTGCCGAAGTCGACGACGACGCAGGCCCCGCCGTGCCGCTCGTGCGCGGCGAGGGCCTGCACGACTCGGTCGGCGCCGATCTCCTTGGGGTTGTCCACCAGCAGCGGCACGCCCGTGCGCACGCCCGGTACGACGAGGACGTGCTCGACGGAGGCGAAGTGCCCGTCGAGCATGCTGCGCAGCTCCCGCAGCAGGGCGGGCACCGTCGACAGGGCCGCGACGCCGTCCACCTCGGCGCTCCGGGCGCCGAGCATCCCGCGCAGGGTGAGGGCGAGCTCGTCGCCGGTGGCCCGGCGCTCGGTGCGGATACGCGCGGTCCAGACCGCGTCGGACTCCTGCTCCGCGTAGAGCGCCAGCGCGGTCTGCGTGTTGCCGACGTCGACGCAGAGCAGCACTGGCGCACGCCCCCGATCAGACGTCGACGAGCGAGGACGCGTCCCGGGCCTCGGTGCCGGGGACGAGCATCGACGCCGCAGGGGCGTCCGCGGGCACGTGGGTGGGGTCGGTGCCGAGGTCGATGGGCCGGTTCGCCTCGTCGACGAAGACGACGCGGGGGGCGAACGTGCGGGCCTCGGCGTCGTCCATCTGCGCGTAGGCGATGAGGATGACGAGGTCGCCCGGCTCCACCAGGTGCGCGGCGGCACCGTTGATGCCGATCACGCCCGACCCGGCCTTCCCGGTGATCACGTAGGTCTCGAGCCGGGCGCCGTTGGTGACGTCGACGAGGGCCACCTGCTCGCCGGGGAGCAGGTCGGCGGCGGCCATGAGGTCGGCGTCGACGGTGACCGAGCCCACGTAGTGCAGGTTCGCGTCGGTCACCGTCGCCCGGTGGACCTTCGACTTGAGCATCGTGCGCAGCACGTCAGCCCCTCCTCACGACGGAGACCGCCGCGTTATCGATGAGTCGGGTGCCGCCGACACGGGCGGCGACGAGGAGCCGGGCGTCGCCGATCTCCGGTGTCGGACCGAGCTCGGCGTCGCGCAGCTCGACGTACTCGACCTGCACGCGCGGCTCGGCCGTCAGGACCTCTCGGGCCGCGGCGAGGACCGCGGACGGGCCCTGCTCCCCCGCGTACATGCCCGCCGAGAGCGCCGCGGAGATCGCGACGGCCGCCTCGCGCTCCTCGGTGGAGAGGTAGGCGTTGCGGGAGGACAGGGCCATCCCGTCGCGCTCGCGGACCGTCGGGACCCCCACGACGTGCACGTCGACGTCGAGGTCGCGCACCATCCGCTTGATCAGCACGAGCTGCTGGTAGTCCTTCTCGCCGAAGAACGCGACGTCCGGCGTCGCGATCGCGAGGAGCTTGGTCACCACGGTGAGCATCCCCGCGAAGTGGCCGGGCCGGGCGGCGCCCTCCAGGTCGGAGCCGAGCGGGCCGGGGTCGATCGAGGTCGTGAACCCCGCCGGGTACATGGCGTCCACGTCGGGGGCGAGGACGAGCTCGACGCCCTCCTCGCGGCACATCTCGAGGTCCGCGTCGAACGCGCGCGGGTAGCGGTCGAGGTCCTCGCCCGGCCCGAACTGGCGCGGGTTCACGAAGATCGACACCACGGTCGTCGACCCCGGGATGGAGCGGGCGCGGCGGATGAGCTCGCGGTGCCCGTCGTGCAGCGCCCCCATCGTCGGCACGAGGGTCACCCGGCGTCCCCCCCCACGCAGGGCGCGGGTGACGCGGCGCAGACCCCCCGGGTCGTGGTGCACCGTCAGCGCGTTCCGGCTGAACCTCGGGCGGCTGCGACCCAGCAGGTCGTGGGTGCGCAGGCTCGACGGGCGCGTCACGGGACCCTCCGCGACGCACACCGGCTCATGGCTGGTCCCTTCCGTGCAGGACCGCGGCGACGTCGTCGGCCGCCGCGGGGTCGAGGAGGCCGTGCGCGCGGGCGCGCTCGGCGGTCCGCCGGGCGAGGGCCCGGTAGAGCTCGGCCGAGGCGGGGGCGCGGCGGTCGAGATGGCGCAGGTGGGTGGCGACGGTGCCGGCGTCGCCCCGCACGACGGGGCCGGTGAGGGCACGGTCGCCGTGGCGCAGCGCGTTGTCCAACGCCGCCGAGAGCAGCGGGGCGAGGATGCGCTCGGCGGGGGTGATGCCGGCGTCGGTGAGCAGGTCGGCGCACTCGCGGACCAGCGTGACCAGGTGGTTCGCGCCGTGGGCGAGCGCGGCGTGATAGAGCGGCCGGAGCTCCTCGGGGATGCGGACGGGCTCGGCGCCCATCTCGACCACGAGTGCCTCGCCGACGAGCCCCGCCGCCTCCCCCTCGGGGCCCACCCCGGCGGTGACGCCGACGCAGGCACCCCAGAGCCGTGTGACGTCCTCGGCCCGGCCCGTGAAGGTCATCGCCGGGTGCAGCGCGATCGGCAGCACCTCGTGCTCGGCCGCGGGCGCGAGGACGCCGACGCCCCGGGCCCCGCAGGTGTGGACGAGGATCTGCCCGGGCCGCAGGCAGTCGGCGGCCGCGAGACCGCGGACGAGCCCGGGCAGGACGTCGTCGGGCACGGCCAGGAGCGCGAGGTCGGCCCGCCGCACGGCCTCGTCGGGGGCGACGATCTCCGCGCCGGGCAGGAGCTGCGCGGCGCGGGCGCGCGACGCGCGGGAGACCGCGGAGGTGGTGACGACCGAGTGGCCCGCGCCGGCGAGCGCGGCCCCGAGGACGGCACCGACCCGCCCCGCGGACACCACGCCGACGGAGAGCCGCGCGGGGCGCCCGGCCACGCGGCCGGCGGCGTCGCTGCTGCCGGGGGCGGCGTCCATGCCACACCTCGCTCGGGTCGACTCGTTCCCGTCCCGCGTTCGCGGGTACTCCGACGGTCCGCTACCACGGTAGCCGCGTGGGGGTGGCGAGCTCGGGTCGGGTGATCGGCTTCACCGGCGCGGCGGGTGAGCTCCGGCCGGCACCTTCACCGCGGCGCGGCGGGTCCGCAGGACGGCGTCGAGCAGCTCGGCGTGCCACTCCGGTCGGGCCTCGAGGGCTCCGGTGGCGGCGCGGGCGCGCAGGAACGCGAGCTCGGTGACGGCGCGTTGGTAGGCCACGACGGCGTGGGCGGCCGGGCGGCCGGCCCGCCGGCGCACGGCGACCGCCCAGCGGCGGCGCCCGGACATGCTCGACAGCAGGGCGACCTCGCTGCCCGCGATCCAGCCGGCTGCGGCGAACCCCGGCATCTGCCGGGTGAGCAGGTCGCGCTCCCGACGCCGCTGCCAGAGGGCGAGCCCGGCCACCGCACCGAACATCGGCAGCATGATCAGCAGGTAGACACCGAAGAACCCGGGGCCGAGCTGCGTGGCGGCGTTCCACAGCGCGTGCAGCACGACGGCGAGCGCGTACCCGGCCAGGATCGCGAGGGCGCCGAGGCCGCGGGACCGGATGCTCGCCGCGACCCCCGTCCCGATCCCGATCATCGCGGTGAACAGCGGGTGGGCGAAGGGGGACAGCAGACCACGGAAGACGAATGTCGTCGCCACGGCCGCGGCGGGAACGCTCCCGACCTCCAGGAAGGCCCGGCCGAAGTAGAGGATGTTCTCGGTGAAGGCGAAGCCCGCGGCCGTGATCCCCGCGTAGACGATGCCGTCGACCACCCCGTCGAACTCGCGGCGTCGACGCACCACGAGCCCGACGAGGAACGCGCCCTTGACGAACTCCTCCACCAGGGGCGCGGAGATCACCGAGCCGACGACGTCGCCCTGCCCGCGGCCGAGGAGCGCCTCCACCGCCAGGACGGCGCCGGAGTTAAGGACGATCGCGACGAGCGCGGCGACCCCCGCGCCCCACCCGAACGCCGCGAGCAGCATGCGGGGCGGTTCGGGCTCCCACCGGTCGATCCACAGGAACACCGCGACGACCGGACCCACGGGGAGCAGTGCGCACAACGCGCCGACGACGACCCCGACGACCCCTACCTCGGTGCCGACCAGCCCCACCGCGGCCAGCCCCGCGATTCCCAGCACGACGAAGCCGAGGACGGGGCCGAGGACCCCGCGCCGTTGGGCGGGCGCCACGGGCAGCGCGACGACGAAGGGCGGGGTCGACACCAGGGGACGCCGGGCGGAGGGGGTGGGGAACGGTCACCGGTCGCGCCGGCGGCGACCGCTGCCGGTTGCCGGGCCCTCGGCGGTGGCGGTGGCGTGCGCGGCGAGGAGCTCGGCGACGGTGCGCCCGGCCGTGCCGGGTCCCCCTGACGGAGCGGACGGGGCGGGCGGGGGTGGTCCGGCGGCCGGGTGCCCCGGCGCCGCCCCGGGCGCCCGGCCGTCGTGCATCCGCCCCCGGACCGCGTGGCGGCGGACGTCCGGCGGGCCGGACCGGGACGAGGAGGGCCACGGCGCGGGTGGCGAGGCGATACCGCCGGTCCGCAGGTCCGCGACGTCACCCTCGGGTCCGACCGACGACCCGCCCACGACGTGCAGCCGGGCCCCGCGGACGGGCGCCGCCTCGGGGGGGCGCTGCTCGAGAGCGCCGCGGAGACGCTCGAGCTCGCCGCGCAGGGCGTCGATCTCCCCGCTGCGCTCGGACTCGAGCTCACGACGCACCGTCTGCTCGACGGTGTGCTCGTGGGCGCGGCGCGCGTCGATCTCGGCGGCCAGCTCCAGCTCGTAGGTGCGCCGCAGGCTCTCGGAGTCCGGCTCGGACGTGCGGCGCTGCAGCGCCCAGACCGCGGCCAGGGCCGCCCACAGGGCGGCGACGACCCCCGCGCGGAGCCACCGGACGTCGTCGGCGAACACCACCACGGACACGGCCACGAGCACGCACACGGCCGACACCACGAGCACCGGGAGGGGAGCTCCCCGGCGACCCGGACCGGTCTCGAGGCGGTCCGGATCCGGATCGTCGTCGCCCATGGTCACGGTCGGAGCCTAGCGAGCCGTGCGCGCACGACGACGACCCGTCCGGGAACCGACCATTCGAGCCCACGTCACGTCACGCTCAGGAACGGGTCGGCCCGCGATCGCCGGGTCGCGTCCGGTCGCCGGGGTCAGGGTCGTCGTCGTCCGGAGTACGGCAACAGTGCTCCAACCACAGACCGGCGCCGACGAGCACGGCGGCGCCCAGGACGCCGACGATCGCACTCGCGGTGTCCGAGGCGGCGGCGGGGAGCTCGGAGCGGCGGGGGCCGACGAAGGCGAGGACGCCGATCCACGCACCGCCCACCACCGCTCCGCCCAACGACGAGGCCTTCGCGAGCGCGACGGCTCGCGCGGTGCCGATGGCGTCGACCGGCCGGGCTCCCGGGCGGCGGCGGATCCGGGCGCGGAGCGCGCCCGCCACGACGAGCTCGGCGATCCCGAGCAGGAGCAGGGTCACCCCGGCGAACACGGGGAACGTCGGCAGGTCGCCGTAGACGAGCCCGAGCAGGAGGTTCGTCGCGAGCCCGGCCGCCACGGCCGCGACGAGCAGCGTCGACGGGTTGGTCCGCGTCCTCACGGCGCCGCTCCCCCGGGCCGGGCGGGGCCGGCGAGAACCGCGAGGTCGGCGAGGTCGGCGCGCCGCCGCACCCCGTCGCGCTCCGCGGGGGGCAGCGCGTCGCGCAGGTCGGCCACCCGGACGCCGAGGACGACGGCGGCCGGGTCCGCGGCGGCCCACGGCACGAGGACGAAGGCCCGCTCGGCGAGCCGCGGGTGCGGGAGGGTGAGGTCGGGGTCGGTGCGGATGACCTCGCCGTCGGCGTCGAGCACCTGCAGGACGTCGACGTCGAGGGGGCGGGGACCCCACCGCACCTCTCCCGCCCCGCGCGGGCGCCCGGCGGCCGCTTCGCGGGCCTGGCTGCGGGCGAGCCACTCGGCGGCGTCGGCGCGCGGGTCGTCGACGACGGCGACGAGATTGAGGAAGTCGTCCTGCGCGACCCCGCCCCACGGCGCGGTCTCGTACACCCCCGATACCGCGACCGTCGTGCTCCCGGTCGCGGTGAGCCCCGCGAGGGCACCCCGCAGGTGCGCGACCCGGTCACCGAGGTTCGACCCGAGCGAGAGCACGACGCGGCTCACGTCGCTGCCCGCCGACGGACGACGACGACGGCGACGTCGTCGAAGCGGCGCGCGATCGGGGCCTGCGGCTTGTGCAGCGTCACCTCGACGCTCGCGACGCGGTCATCGCGCAGCACCAGGGCGGCCACGTCGGCGGCGACGGCCTCCAGGAGCGAGTGCGGCGGGCCCTCGACGACAGCGGCGACGTCCTCGGCGAGTGCGCCGTAGTCGACGGTGTCGGTGAGGTCGTCGGAGCGACCGGCGGGCGCCAGGTCGGTCCGGATCACCACGTCGACGACGAAGTCCTGGCCGTCCCGGCGTTCGTGGGCGAACACCCCGTGATGTCCGCGCACCCGCAGCCCGCGCAGCTCGATGCGGTCGCCGGGCAGCGGACGGTCAGGTGGCGGGTCGGGGCTCATCGGGTTCCCCTCGACCCCCTCACGCCGGTCGGTCCCGCCGGGCGACGCGTCCCGGGGCGCGGGAGGTGCCCCAGTGCCACGCGGCGGCCACGGCCACCGCGTCCAGCGAGGCCTCCACCTCGTGCACCCGCACCCCCCAGGCGCCCTCGGCGGCGGCGAGGGCGGACACCGCCGCCGTGGCCACCTCGCGTCCGTCGGCGGGGCGCGGCGTCCCGCCCTCGGTGGCCAGGAGCTCGCCGAGGAACCGCTTGCGCGACGCGCCCACCAGCACCGGGAACCCGAGCTCGGCGAAGACGCCGAGCTTGCGCAGGAGCTGCCAGTTGTGCGCGGCGGTCTTCGCGAAGCCCAGCCCCGGGTCGACGACGAGCACCGACGGGTCCACCCCGGCGAGGACGGCGCGGTCGATCTGCGCCACCAGCTCGGCCCGCACCTCGCCGACGACGTCCTCGTAGGTGGCCAGCGCATGCATGTGATCGCTGTGGCCGCGCCAGTGCATGATCACCCACGGGACGCCCGTCTCGGCGACCGCGCGCGCCATCGACGGGTCGGCGAGGCCGCCGGACACGTCGTTGATCATGGAGGCGCCCGCCTCGACGGCGGCGAGCGCGACGGCGGCCCGCGTCGTGTCCACGCTGACGCGCACGCCGGCCCCGACGAGGTCGCGGACGACGGGGACCACGCGGCGGGACTCGGTCCCGGGGTCCACGCGGTCGGCGCCGGGGCGGGTGGACTCCCCGCCGACGTCGACGTAGGTCGCGCCCCGGGTGCACATGGCGACCCCGTGGGCGACGGCGTGGTCGCGGTCCACCCAGCGACCGCCGTCGGAGAAGGAGTCGGGCGTGACGTTGAGGACGCCCATCACGAGGCAGTGGTCCGGTCGCGGCAGGGCGTTCGCCCGCGACTCGGGGGATCCGGACACCGGTCGGGGCGAGACCACGGTTCAGCAGCTCCGGATGAGCCCGAGCGCCTCGGCGCGGGTGCTGGCCGAGGACTTGAGGACGCCGCGCACCGCCGAGGTGGTGGTGCGCGCCCCGGGCTTGCGGACGCCGCGCGCCGACATGCACTGGTGCTCGGCGTCGACGACCACGAGGACGCCCCGCGCCCCGAGCCGGTGCTGCAGGGCGTCGGCGACCTGGCGGGTGAGGCGTTCCTGCACCTGGGGACGCCGGGCGTAGAGGTCGACCAGGCGCGCGAGCTTGCTCAGGCCCGTGACCCGCCCGTCGCGGCCGGGCAGGTAGGCGACGTGGGCGAGGCCGTGGAAGGGCAGCAGGTGGTGCTCACACATCGAGAAGATCGGGATGTCGCGGACGAGGACGAGCTCGTCGTGCTCTTCGGAGAAGGTGCGCTCGAGCACGTCCGCCGGGTCCGTCCACAGCCCGGCGAACAGTTCCCGGTAGGACCGGGCCACCCGGGCCGGCGTGTCCCGCAGCCCCTCCCGGTCGGGGTCCTCGCCAATGGCGGCGAGGATCTCGCGCACGGCGGCCTCGACGCGGCGGGCGTCGAAACCGGACCCCGGGTCGGGTCCGTCGGCACCGTCCGCGTCACGGTCCGGGTCGAGGGCCGGGTCGAGGGCCGGGTCGGGACCGGGGTCGACGGCGTGGAGGTCCGGCTCCGGGGATGCGCCACGCGTCGCGCGGTCGCCCTGGCTCGTCCTCACGTCGGTCTCGCCCCGTTCCTCGTCCCCATCGGGGGTCGGATCAGGCCGACCCTCCGCCGCCGGTCACCCCGCCGCCGTCCGGACCGTCGGCTCCACCGTGCCGGTCGGCTCGGCCGCGACCGTTCGGGTCACGGTACGGGTCGACACCGGCCGCGCCGGGTGATCCCGACGACCCCGCGCCGCCGGGCTGCTCGCCGGCGTGGACCGGGCCGGACGGGGCCGAGGAGGACCGCGAGGGGTTCCACGCACCGCCGTCCGGCGTCGTGGCCGGAGTCCAGCCGGGGGGCGCCCCGTAGTTCGGGAGGACCGCGGACGGGGCGTCCGGACCGGGCTCGTACGAGCGGCGCGCCGACGGCCCGGTGCGGTACACGTCGGGAACTCCCGAGCCGCCGGCCGCCCGGCCGTCCGCCGGCGTGCCGTGCGGCGGGGTCGGCTGACCGGGATCGTTCGTCGTTGCTCCCGGCCCGTGGCGGGGCGCGCCATTCTGGCCGGCCCCGGAGTGGCCGATGCCGTTGCGGGGCCCCGCGTGGTGGCCGGCTCCGTTCTGGCCGGCACCGTTCTGGCCGTGCTGGCCCGAGCCGTGCGGGCTCCCGTATCCGGGGGATCCGAAACCGCCGGCCGCAGACCCGGCCGCCTGACCCGCCCCGACCTGAGCCGGCTCGCGGTCGTCGGCGGGCCACGGCTCGCCCCGCTCGGCGGCCAGCTCGCGGGGGGTCTTGATCGGCGGGCGGTCGGAGGGCACGCGGTCCCCGAAGTCGTTGAACGCGGTGATCCGCGGGCGCTTGGTCACCGAGGCGAAGATGCGTTCGAGGTCGCGACGTTGGAGCGTCTCGTGCTCGATGAGCTCCCCGGTGAGGACGTCGAGGGCCTCCCGGTGGACGTTGAGGATGTCCCACGCCTCGGTGTGCGCCGCCTCGATGAGCTTGCGCACCTCCTCGTCGATCTCGTGGGCCACCTCGAGCGAGTAGTCCGGCTGCCGGCCCGCCGAGCGGCCGAGGAACGGCTCACCCTGCTCCTGGCCGTACTTCACCGCCCCCAGCTTGGCGCTCATGCCGTACTCGGTGACCATCGCGCGGGCGATCTTCGTCGCCTGGTCGATGTCCGACGAGGCGCCCGTCGTCGGCTCGTGGAACACGAGCTCCTCCGCGGAGCGGCCACCCATGGCGAAGACAAGCCGCGCGATCATCTCCGACCGCGTCATGAGCTCCTTGTCGTCCTCGGGGACCACGAGGGCGTGGCCGCCGGTGCGGCCGCGCGGCAGGATCGTCACCTTGTAGACCGGCTCGATGTCGGGCATCGCCCACGCGGCCAGCGCGTGGCCTGCCTCGTGGTATGCCGCGACCTTCTTCTCCTTCTCGGAGATGATGCGGCTGCGGCGGGCCGGACCGCCGATCACCCGGTCGACGGACTCCTCCATCGACGCACCGGTGATCTGCTGCTGCCCGATGCGGGCGGTGAGCAAGGCTGCCTCGTTGATGACGTTCGCGAGGTCGGCCCCTGAGAACCCGACGGTGCGCTTGGCCAGCCCCTCGAGGTCGGCGTCGGGCGCGAGCGGCTTGCCCTTCGAGTGCACGGCGAGAATGGCGCGCCGGCCGGCGAGGTCGGGCGCCGCGACGGGGATCTGACGATCGAACCGGCCGGGGCGCAGCAGGGCCGGGTCGAGGATATCGGGACGGTTGGTGGCCGCGATGAGGATGATCCCGCCGCGGGTGTCGAAGCCGTCCATCTCGACCAGCAGCTGGTTGAGGGTCTGCTCGCGCTCGTCGTGTCCGCCGCCCATACCGGCGCCGCGGTGGCGCCCGACGGCGTCGATCTCGTCGACGAACACGATGCAGGGAGAGTTCTGCTTGGCCTGTTCGAAGAGATCGCGGACCCGGGAGGCACCGACACCGACGAACATCTCGACGAAGTCCGACCCGGAGATCGTGTAGAACGGCACCCCCGCCTCGCCGGCGACCGCGCGGGCCAGCAGCGTCTTGCCGGTGCCCGGGGGGCCGTAGAGCAGGACACCCTTCGGGATCTTCGCGCCGAGCGCCTGGTAGCGCGCCGGGTTCTGCAGGAAGTCCTTGATCTCGAAGAGCTCCTCGACCGCCTCCTGAGCGCCCGCGACGTCGGCGAAGGTCGTCTTCGGCATGTCCTTGGTGAGCTGCTTGGCCTTGGACTTGCCGAACGACATCACCCGGTTGCCGCCGCCCTGGCTGTTCATCAGGTAGAACAGCAGGAAGAGCACGATCCCGAGGGGGATCAGGTAGATCAGCATCTGTCCCAGGATCGATTCCTGGGTGACCTTCGTGTCGAACCCGGTACGGGCCGGCTTCTGACGCAGCACGTCGAAGATCTGGTCGCCGGCCGTGGCGGGGTACTGCGCGTAGATCTGGGTGGCCCGGGTGGGCGCACCGCTCGCGCCGTCCACGGGCGGGACCTCCACCGGGGCGGCGAGCGTCATGCGCAGCCGCTGTTCCTTGTCCTCCTGCGTGACCGCGACGACGTTGCCCTGGTCCAGCTGCTGCAGGGCGAGCGACGTGGGGGCCTGCGTGTATCCGCGCGTGTCACTGAAGAAGGAGGACACGGCGAGGTAGACGATGAAGAGCGCCGCGATCCAGATGAAGGGATTGCGGAGCAGGCGCTTGCGGTCCATACGGCTGCGGCCTGGGCGGCCTCGACCCTCCCCGGGTTGACCGAGCGGTGTGTCCGACTCCTGCCCGGGGTGGCCCGTGGAGTCCTGATCTGCTCAATGTACCCCGGGCGACCGACACCCGACCGTGCGCCGCCGTGCCCCGGTGGCCCGGGTCTCCCACCGGAGCGACGTCAGGCGTAGACGGACGGATCGAGCGTCCCGATGTAGGGCAGGTCCCGGTAGCGCTCGGCGTAGTCGAGCCCGAACCCGACGACGAACTCGTTGGGGATGTCGAACCCCACGTAGGTGACGTCGACGTCGAGCTTGGCCGCCTCGGGCTTGCGCAGCAGCGTCACCACGTCCAGCGACGCGGGACCGCGCGACTCGAGGTTCTTGCGCAACCAGGACAGCGTCAGCCCCGAGTCGATGATGTCCTCGACGATGAGCACGCGGCGCCCGGAGATGTCGCGGTCGAGGTCCTTGAGGATGCGTACCACCCCCGACGACGAGGTGGACGAGCCGTAGGAGCTCACGGCCATGAACTCGAGCTGGGTGGGCATGGGCAGCGCCCGGGCCAGGTCGGTCATGAACATGACCGCGCCCTTGAGGACGCCCACCAGGACGAGGTCGAGGTCACGACCGGAGTCCTCCACGGCCTTCGCGTGGTCGGCGGCGATGCGCTCGGCCAGCTCGGCGACCCGGTCCTGGATGCGTTCGGAGCTGACCAGCACGGACGCGATGTCGCCGTCGTACACCGCAGCGGGCTCCTTCGTCGATCACGGGTCGGGCACGGGTCCGGGGAGCAGTCGATCACAGCGGACGCAGGTGCAGCCTGCCACGGTGCCGGACCACCTCCAACCCGCCGGGCAACGGGGGCGCACCCTGCCCGCGCCACGCGGCGACGAGCGCGTCGACCGCGCGCAGCTGGGCGTCCGAGGGGGGCCCGAGCCCGGTCCCCTGGCTGGCCGGCGGCCCGGCCGGGCCGCCGGCCAGCCAGGCCCGCAGCACCCGGCGGCGGACGGCGGGCGGGTCGGCCGCGAGGGCGAGGGCGTCGACGCTGCCGTCCTCGCCCACCACGACCGCGGCGCGGGCCGCGGCGAGCGCGTCGAGGGCGGCGTCGTCGTCGGCCAGCTGGGCCGCGGTGCGGGCGAGGGCGGCGGCGACCCCGCCGGCGAGGACGTCCTCGAGCAGCGGCAGCACCTCGTGGCGCAGCCGGACGCGGGTGAACCGGGGGTCGGCGTTGTGCGGGTCGTCCCACGGCGTGAGGCCCGCCGCGGCGCAGGCGGCCCGCGTGGTCGCCCGGCGGACCCCGAGCAGGGGCCGGCACCAGGGCCGGTCCCAGACGCGCATCCCGGACAGCGAACGCGCCCCGGACCCGCGCCCGAGCCCGAGCAGCACCGTCTCGGCCTGGTCGTCGAGGGTGTGGCCGAGCAGGACCGGCGCGCCGGGAGGGCGGGCGGACTCCAGCGCGGCGTAGCGGGCCCGGCGCGCGGCGGCCTCGGGACCGCCCGGCCCGTCCACGCCCACGGCCCGGACGACCGCGTCGGCGACGCCGAGACGGTGCAGGACCTCGGCGGTGGTGGCGGCACGCTCGGCCGACCCGGGCTGCAGCCCGTGGTCGACGACGACGCCGCGGACGGTGAGCCCGAGGGTGCGGGCCTCGGCGACGGTGGCGTCGGCGAGGGCGAGGGAATCGGCGCCACCGGAGCACGCGATCACCACGGTGCGCGCGTCCGCCCCCGTCGCGGCCGGCGCCGTGGTCGGTCCGGCGAGCGCCAGGCCCGCGCGCACCGCCCGCCGGACCTCGAGCCGGGGATCGGCGGGGGTGGCCACCGCTAGCCGTGGACGCGCGCGATCCAGGCCGACGGATCGGTGATCTCGGCCCGCAGCGGCAGCGTGTGGGGGGAGGTCCACGCGGCGTTGAAGCCCGCCATGCCGACCCGGCCGACCACCTCGTCGACGAAGCGCCGCCCCTGCTCGTACTGGCGGACCTTCGCATCGACGCCGAGCAGCATCCGCAGCAGCCGGTCGACGAGGCTCCCCCCGCGGCGTCGCGCGCCGAACCGGCGGCGGATGGTGGCGACGGTGGGCACCACCGAGGGGCCGACCTCGTCCATGACGTGCTCGGCGTGCCCCTCGAGCAGCGTGGCCAGCGCGAGGAGCCGGTCGAGCACGGCGCGCTGCTCGGGACCCTGCAGCACCTCGAGGATCGACACCTGCCCGCCCGAGCGCAGCGCCCGCACGATCCCGGGGAGCCGTTCGAGGGCGTCCGGGCCGGCGGCCCCGGCGACGCCGCTCGCGAACGCCGTGACCTCGGCGCGGAAGTGGTCGCGCAGCCACGGCACGGCCGTGAACTGCAGGCGGTGGGTGGCCTCGTGCAGGCACACCCACAGCGCGAAGTCCTCGGCGTCGACGTCGAGCGCGGAGCGCACCGCGCTCACGTTGGGGGCCACGAGCAGCAGCCGGCCAGCACCGTCGGCGCCGCCGAAGGGGTCGTACTGACCGAGGACCCGCGCGGCGAGGAACGCCAGCAGCGTCCCCATCTGCACGCCCGCCGCGGAGGCGGTGACCGCCGCGGCCGCCCCGGCGATCGCGCCGGGTACCCGGGGCGCGACGTCGGTGTCGTCCGGGTCGGCGCCCGAGCGGCGCACGTCGACGTCCGAGGTCAGCGCCGCGATGCCCGCGACCGCCGAGGCGACCCACCCGGGCCGGTCGACGACCGCGGCGTCGGGGACCGGCAGTCCCCCGCCGAGACTGGTGAGCGTGCGCACGTGCTCCTCCCCGCGGCGTGCTCCGGAGCGCAGGCGGGCGACCTCGGCGTCGGCCTCCGCGGGGGCCACGGCGGGGCCGGGCCGCACGAGCCGTCCCCCCGTCGCGGTGGCCAGGTCCCAGCGCACGGGCAGACCCGTCCCCGGCGCCGGGTCCGACGTCGGGGACGCGGACGGCGCGCTCACGGTGGGGGTCACCGACTCACCGTACGGCGGGCTCAGCGGCAGCCGCACCCACGCAGGGTGGCGGCCAGCGCGTCGAGGCGCGGTCGTGCCGCGGTGACGTCGGACCCGTTGGACATGAACGCGAAGACCAGCACCCGTCCGTCGGCGTCGGTGACCACGCCGGCGAGCGCGGACGTCCCGGTCAATGTCCCGGTCTTGGCCCGGACCCAGCCGCGGCCAGGGCCCGACGGCGTCCCGACGCCGTAGCGGTCGGCCAGCGTCCCGCCGCCGCCGGCCACCGGGAGCCCGTCGAGGATCGGGCGCAGGGCGCCGGCGGGCACGGCCGGCTCCGCGGGGTCGGTCGACGGGGCGGCGGCCGGGGCCAGGACGGCCGCGAGCCCCGAGGCGGGGATGCGGTCGGCGGTGGACAGGCCGCTGGTGTCGGCGAGGGTCACCCCGGACACGTCGACGCCGCGCTCGGCCAGGATCCGCGTCACCCCGGCGGCGGCCCCGGGGAACGTGGCGGGGGCACCGGTGCGCAGCGCCACCTCGCGGCCGAGGGCCTCGGCCAGGACGTTGTCGGAGTTCTGCAGGGCGAGGCGCACCAGCTCGGTCGTGGGCGGGGACCCGACCCGCCCCAGCGGGGTGGCCGCCGGTGGGGCCGGACCGGTGACGATCTGCGCGGACGGCGCGCCGAGACGGCGGGCGAGCTCCCGGCCCGCGGTCTCGGCGGGCGAGGCGGTCCGGGGGCCGTCGACCTCGGTGGGCTGCAGCCGGCCCCCGTCGAGCATCACCGGCACGATCGGGGCGACGTTGCCGCCCGCAATGTCCGCCGGGTCCCAACCCGGGGCCAGGGTGGCACCGGCGTAACGGCCGAGGTCCAGGTAGACGGTGCGCAGCGCGGGTGCCCCCGCACGGGTGGCCGCGACCTGGGCCACGAGGTCGTCGAGGTGGGCCGCGCCCCGGTAGGCCGACTCCTGCCCGACGGGCAGCGACGACAGCGTCGGGTCCCCACCGCCGACCAGGACGACCGAGTCGGGCGTCGGCCCGGAGACGACGGAGGTCGTCCACCGGCTCGTCGGGTCGAGGGTGAGCAACGACGCGGCAGCGGTGAGGAGCTTGGTCGACGACGCGGGCACCTGGGGGTCACCGGGGCCCCGGCTCCACAGGGCGGTACCCGCGGCGGGGTCGACGACGATGCCGGTGAGGTCGCCGAGGCCGCCGGTCCGAGCGTTGAGCGCGGCGGCGACGCCGGACGGGGTGGGGGCGGGCGCGTCGGCGCCGGCCGCGACGAGGCGGGGACGCACCACCACTGGCTCCGGCGCCTCCCCGGTGGGGACGTCGATCGCCAGACCGAACGAGCGGGCGAGGGTGGGCACCGACAGCGCCGAGGCGACCAGGAGACCGGCGACGAGGGCGAGGGCGACGAACACGACGAGCAACGCGCGGGCCGGCGACCGGCCCGGGCTCCGCTCCGGCGCCTCGGGGGGTCCCGCGGAGGTGGGCGGCCCGGCCGGGGACGTGGCGCCGTCCGAGGGCGCCGGCGCCCCGCCGGTCGTCGTGGGGGCACCCGCCGGACTGCTCATCGAACCGGGCACCTCCCCCCTCGGATCGGGGCCGCGACCGTCACACGGTGGGCGGGCCCGATGCGACAGACTAGACGAGGTCCGGGACCCGGCCCGGCCCGGTGAACGACGGTCGACGGCGGCCGCGTCACCGGCCGTACCGGCGGGCGACGAGGGAGCGGGAGGGCAGGTCCGTGGAGTTCGACGTCCTGATCGAGATCCCCAAGGGGGAGCGCAACAAGTACGAGATGGATCACGAGTCCGGCCGGCTCCGGCTGGACCGGACGCTGTTCACCGCGACGCAGTACCCGGCCGACTACGGCTACATCGAGGACACCCTCGGCCAGGACGGCGACCCGCTCGACGCGCTGGTGCTCGTGCAGGAACCCACGTTCCCGGGCTGCCTCGTCCTCGCCCGCGCCATCGGCATGTTCCGGATGACCGACGAGAAGGGCGGCGACGACAAGGTGCTCTGCGTCCCCGCCCGCGACCCGCGGCAGGAGCACCTGCGCGACATCCACCACCTCTCCGAGTACGACCGACTCGAGATCCAGCACTTCTTCGAGGTCTACAAGGACCTCGAGCCCGGCAAGAGCGTCGAGGGCGCCTCCTGGGTCGGCCGGTCCGACGCCGAGATCGAGATCAAGGCGTCGTACGAGCGGGCTCGGTCCGTCGGGCACTCCGGCGCCCAGTAGGAGCGGCGCCCACTACGAGGAGCGGGCCGCGCTCCGGAGGGTCTCGACGTCCGCGACCGGGCCCGTCGGGACCTGGTCCTCGGCGGCTCCGACGGTGTCCGCGGCCCGTGCGGGCTCGGCGGCGGGGAGCGGGCGGGGCGGCTCGATCACGATGTCCACCGGCTCCGGGTCCGCGCCGTGCACCCTCACGTCCCGGGTCACCGGGGCGAACCCGCTCGCGGTGAGCATGCAGCGCCCCGGCGCCAGCCCGTCGAGGCGGAAGCGGCCCTCGGCGTCGGTGGCCGTGGAGGCCCGTACCGACCCGTCCTCGCCGACCAGCACCACCAGCGACTCCGCCACCGGCCACCCCGTCGAGGACCGCAGCGTCCCGGCCACCGTGGACGGCACCGCGTCGACGACGACGTCGTGGCGGGCCTGTCCGTCCGGCCCGACGGTGAGCGTCGACGCGACCGGCTCCCGCCCGGCCGCCAGCACCGCGACGGTGTAGTGCCCCGGATCGAGGCCCGCGACGTCGAACGTGCCGTCGGGGTCGGTGCGGCGGACCGCGCTCACCGCACCGGTCGCGTCCGTGACCGAGACGGTGGCGCCGTCGACCGGCTCGCCGTCGGCGTCGTGCACCGAGCCGGCGACGTCGCCGACCGGGGCGAGCTCGACGTCGGGCAGCGTCGTGGCCCCGGCGGGACGGACGAGCCGCGCGTACGGGCGGTGGTCGGAAGAGCTCACGATGAGCACCGACGTCGCCGACGAGGAGTCGACCGGCGAGTCGGCCGGGGGTGAGGCGAGGGTGAACGCCCCGTCCGCGTCCGTGTGGGCCCGCCCGAGGACCGCCCCCTCGAGGTCGTGCAGCGTGACCACGACACCGCGCAGGCCGCGCCCGGAGGACACGACCCGGCCGGAGAGCGCGTGGGTGTCCGGGATGGGGGTGTGGGGGATGTCGTCCGCGACGGAGGCCACGGCGGCCACGGCGGGCGCCGAGGTGGGGGCGTCGAGGGCAGCGGGGGCGGGCCCGTGGTCGCCTTCACCCAGCTGGCGGGCCTCGGCGTCACGGGCCTGGATGCCGGACTGGGTGCGCAGGGGCAGTTCGCGCATGAACCAGATGAGCACGAAGCCGACCGCGACCACGCACGCCGCGACCAGGAAGACCAGGTCCATCGAGTTCGAGAAGCCGACGAGGAACGGCTCGGCGAGCCGGGAGTCCATCCGCTGCAGGGCCGACGAGTCCTGCACGATGCTGGCCGCCCCCGCCGGGTTCAGGGCGATCTGGTTCGCCGGGTTCGCCCGGACCGCGGGATCGGCCACCGCGGCCTGGAAGGAGGCGCTCGGAACGATCCGCCGGAAGGCCGAGGCGATCTCGCCGCCCACCGTGGAGAACAGAATCGACAGGAAGATCGCGACACCGAGCGTTCCGCCCATCTGGCGGAAGAAGGTCGCCGACGCGGTGGCCACGCCCATGTCCCGGGCCGGCACGGCGTTCTGCACCGCGACCACCAGGGTCTGCATGCACTGCCCGAGCCCGAGGCCGAACACCACCATCAGGACCGCGATCTCCCAGTACGGCGTGTCGAAGTGCAGCCGGAAGTGGAAGAGCACGAGTCCCGCCGTCATCAGGCCGAGCCCGACGACCGGGAAGACCTTGTAGCGCCCGGTCCGGGCGGTGAGCTGGCCGGCGAGGATCGACGACACCATCAGCCCACCGACGAGCGGCAGCATCTCGAGGCCGGCCTGCGTCGGGGACGAGCCCGTGACGATCTGCAGGTACTGGGGGACCAGCGCGATACCGCCGAACAGCCCGATACCGGTGATGACCGCGATGATCGAGGTCAGGCTGAACACCGAGTTGTGGAACAGGCGCAGCGGCAGCAGGGCGTCGTCGCCGTAGGCCCGCTCGGCCAGGATGAACGCGACGAGCCCGACGACGCCGATGACGTAGCAGATGATCGCCGACACCGAGCCCCAGCCCCACTCGCGGCCCTGCTCGGCGACGATGAGCACCGGCACGAGGGTCACGGCGAGCGCGACCGCGCCCGGGAAGTCGATCCGGTGCTCGCGGCGGGTGTGCGGCAGGTTGAGCACCCGCATCACCACGCCGAAGGCGATGATGCCGATGGGCACGTTGACCAGGAACACCCAGCGCCAGCCGTCGATGCCGACGATGCTCGCCTGGCCGGCGAAGGCCCCGCCGACCACCGGGCCGACGACGCTCGCGGTGCCGAACACGGCGAGGAAGAAGCCCTGGTAGCGGGCGCGCTCCCGCGGCGGGACGATGTCGCCGATGATCGTGAGCGCCAGCGACATCAGACCGCCGGCGCCGAGGCCCTGCAGCGCACGGAACGCGGCGAGCTCGTACATCGACGTCGCGACGGTGCACAGCACCGAGCCGACGACGAAGATGCCGATGGCCGAGAGGAAGAACGGCTTGCGCCCGTAGAGGTCGGAGAGCTTGCCGTAGAGCGGCGTCGAGATCGTCGCGGTGATCAGGTAGGCCGTCGTCGCCCAGGCCTGCAGGTTCAGCCCGTGCAGGTCGTCGGCGATCGTGCGGATCGCGGTCGCGACGATGTTCTGGTCGAGCGCCGCCAGGAACATCCCCAGCATCAGTCCGGACAGGATGGCGAGGATCTGGCGGTGGGTGAACCCACCCGCGGACGCGCTCGGCGGGACGCCCGCCGACGGGTCCGCCGCCGGGGCGGTCGCGGTGGTGCTGCTCATCGGTCCTCCTCCCCGCCGCGGGCGGCGGAGACGTGCTCGGCGGGGTGGGACGGTGTCGGCTCGAAGGCCCGAGCGAGGTCGGTGGTGAGGCGCTCGAGGAGGCTCACGAGCAGGACCCGGTCGTCCTCGTCCCACGCCTCGGTGACGCGGCTGATCTCCCGGTTGCGCAGGTCCCGGTTGGCCTCGAACACGCGCCGACCCTCGTCGGTGGCGGCGAGCAGGGAGGCCCGGCCGTCCTCGGGATCGGACCGGCGCTCGACGAGGCCGACCCGCACGAGGGCCGCCACCTGGCGACTCACCGTCGACGGATCCGAGTGCACGGCATCGGCCAGCGCGTTCGATCGCCGCGGGCCCTCGAGGACGAGCCGGGCGAGCAGGACGTAGGCCGCGCGCTCCACCCCGTCCGGCCCGACCTTCGACGGATGCCGGCGCTCGATGAGCCGGATCAGCCGGATCAGCTGGTGGCCGAGCCGGTCCGACGTCAGCCAGCGGTCGTCGGCGTCGGGCGGGACGGGCGGGGGGTCGTGCTCGACGACAGTCATTGCATGCTCCGCGCAATCGGTTGTTGCGTGCAAGCATGCACCCTGTCCCGGAGTGCGCGCCACTCGGGTGCCGGTCGGGCTAGCGTGACGCGATGTCGAGCACCGACCGCGTGTCCTACTCCTGCGAGGGGCACGTCGCGACCCTCACCTACAACCGGCCCGAGAAGCTCAACGCGATCGACGGCGCGATGCGCGACGGGCTCAACGAGGCGTTCGACCGGTTCCGGGCCGACGACGAGGCGTGGGTCGGGATCGTCACCGGCGAAGGTCGGGCATTCTGCACGGGCGCGGACTTCTCCTCGCAGCGCAACCCGGCGGGGGACTTCCCGGGCTCGTTCTGGGAGCGACCGACCGTCAACTCGTTCGAGAGCGGCTGGGAGATCCACAAGCCGGTGATCGCGGCCGTCAACGGACCGTGCCTGGGGTACGGGTTGACGCTGGTCACCTGGTGCGACTTCGTGATCGCCTCCGAGCGCGCCACCTTCGGCTTCCCCGAGGTGCGCCTCGGTGTCCCCACCATCGTCGGTGCGCTGCGGCTGCCCGGGCGGATCGGCTGGCAGCCGGCGATGGAACTGCTGCTCACCGGCGAGACCATCCCGGCCGAGCGGGCGCGGGAGGTCGGGCTCGCACTGCAGGTGGTCGAGCACGAGGGCCTCATGGACGCGGCCCGCGCGCTCGCCGACCGGCTCCTCGCCGGCGCTCCGCTCGCCCAGCGGGCGATCAAGGAGGTCGCGCGCCGCGGACCCCACCTCTCCGAGACCGACGCGATCCGCTTCGGGGAGACGATGCGCCGGGTGGCCGGGGCGACGGAGGACGCCGCGGAGGGCGCCGCCGCCGCCCGCGAGAAGCGCGCTCCCCGCTGGACCGCGGGCTGAGCCCGCGCCACCTCGCGGTGTGAGGAGTGCGGCATTACTGCCGTCGGACGACAGTAATGCAGCATTCCTGTCGCCGCCGCGTTTCGACGTCGGGGTCCCGAGCGGCCGGGCACCGCTACAGGTCGGCGGCGAGTTCCTTGACCGCGCCGACGAGCGCGACGCGCTCGGCGGCGGTGCCCGCCAGCGGCGTGACGTTCATGGTGGTCACCCCGGCGTCGGCGAAGGCCTGCAGCCGCTCGGCCACGTAGGAGCGGGGGCCGACCAGCGACATCGAGCGCAGCAGCTCCTCGGGGACGGCGGCGGCCGCCTCGTCCTTGTGCCCGGCGAGGTAGCGGTCTTGGACCGTCGCGGCCGCCTCCTCATAGCCGTAACGGCGCGCGACATCGTTGTAGAAGTTCCTGCCCTTCGCCCCCATCCCGCCCATGTAGAGCGCGACGAACGAGCGCATCCCGTCGAGCAGGGCGTCCGCGGTGGCGGAGTCCTCGGTGATGGCGAGCGAGACCTGCAGGCAGATGTCGAGCGGACCCAGCTCGGCATCGCGCGCCGCCCGGCCTTGGGCGAGCGAGGACCCCCAGACCCGGTGCGCCTTCTCCGGCACGAAGAAGATCGGCAACCAGCCCTCGGCGATCTCCGCCGCCATCGCGACGTTCTTCGGGCCGAGCGCGGCGAGAACGATCGGGATGCGTTCGCGGACGGGGTGGTTGATCAGCTTGAGCGGCTTGCTCCCCGTGCCCTCGTCGGCCGGCAACGGGATCCGGTAGTAGCGGCCCTGGTGCTCCAGGCGCTCGCGGCGCCAGACGGTGCGGCAGATGTCGATGAGCTCGCGGGTCCGCCCGATCGGGGAGTCGTACTTGACGCCGTGGAAGCCCTCGATGACCTGCGGCCCTGAGGCACCGATGCCGAGGGTGAACCGGCCGCCGGAGACGTAGTCGAGGCCCGCGGCGGTCATTGCCGTGAGCGACGGCGTCCGCGTGTAGATCTGGAGGATCCCGGACGCGATCTCGAGGCGCTCGAACCGGGCGGCGAGGAAGCCGAGCTGGCTCACCGCGTCGTAGCTGTAGGCCTCCGGCACCCACACGATGTCGAGGCCCGCCGCCTCGTGCTCGGCGAGCTCGGCCACGGTCTCGGCGAACCCGCCGCTGTAGTTCAGGCCCATGCCGATGCGCATCTGCGAGAGCCTGTCAGGATCCGAAGTGCCCCGGCCACCCGCGGTGCGGGATACGGGTGATTTCGAGGACCTTCCCGATCGTCGACCACTCGTCGGACCCGAGGCGGGCAAGGGGCGCGAGGGCGGCGATGGCGGGGCGTCCGCGCTCGTCGAGCGCGTCGGTGTCCACCACCGCGTGCACGACGCGCCCGAACACGACGGTGGAGTTGCCCAGCGAGAGCGTCTGCACGAAGCGGCACTCGAGGACCGCGGGGGATGCGGCGACGCGCGGCGGGCGGACGCGCAGCGACGGCTCGCGCGCGAGGCCCACGGCGTCGAACTCGCTGGTGTCCGGCGGGAAGTCGGTGCCGCTCGCGTTGACCTGCTCGAAGAGCGGTTCCGGGGCGAGGGAGACGGTGAACTCCCCGGTCGCCTCCACGTTGCGCAGCGAGTCCTTCTCCCCGACCGAGGTGAACTGCACGACCGGCGGGTCCACGCACGCGACGGTGAAGAACGAGTGCGGGGCGAGGTTGTCCACACCGGTCTCCGACGTCGACCCCACCCACGCGATCGGTCGGGGCACGACGACCGCGGTCAGCATCTTGTAGAAGGCGCCGACGCTGTCCGTCGGGCGCGCCTCGCGCGTGCCGAAGACCTCACCGACGCTGGTCCCCGACCCGCCGGAGAGCGGGGAGCCCGTCGCGCGTTCGATGCCGGTGACGGCGACCATGGCGATGAGGAACACGACCAGGGCCGTGGCCACGAGGACGACGTAGCGGCGCCACGGGTGACCGGGTTCCGCCGGCGGCGTGTCCGGTGCGACCCCGAGCGTCGTGGTCTCGTCCGCGCCGGACGGGGTGACCGTGGTCGGGGTGGCGCCGGGGTCCTGCACCCGGGTCGCCGGGTCGACCGGACCGTTCACGCGGGTCGGGCTGTCGTCGGCGGGAGGCGGCTCCGGCGCGCGTCGCGGGCGGGGGTCGGGGCCGAGCGGACGCATCCGCACGGTGGCCCCGGTCAGCGTCGGCGACGACGACCCGGCGGGCGGGGCGGCGTGGCGCGTCGGCGGCTCGGCCGCGGGCGGGGCCCCGACCCGTGCCCGGCGGCCCTGCACGCGCCCGCGGACGCGGCTGCTCGTGCGCTCCAGGGACCGTTGGTAGACGGCGTCGCCGATGGTGGTGACCACCGAGGCGAGCGCAGCGCCCGCCACGGTGCCGCCGGCCCCGCCGAGCGCGGCGCCGACCCCCGCCGTCGTCACCGCCGCGAGCGCCTGTCCCGCGACCTTGGCCGGGGAGAGCCCGCCGGTCGCGGGCTTCACGGGACCCGAGTGGCCCGGCCCGCCGGGACGGTGCTCGCTCATGCGCTGGACCCTGCCTCGGGCGGGCACCCCGTCGACGACCCTCGTCGGGCCCCACCGATGCCCGCCGGCGGGAGCGCCGGGCCACCACCCTGCCCGACGACGCACCGCACGCATCCGCGGGGTCGGGTGACACCCGCTCGGAGCAGGGGATCAGTCCAGGTCGCGCCGGTGCCGGCCGCCGTGGCCGCGCAGCATGATCGGGCGCGCGCCCCGATCGTCCGCGGCGTCCGCCCCGTGCCCGTCCGCACCCCCGTCGCGACGACGATCCACCCGTTCGGCCTTTCCGAGGGCACGCCGCACGTCGTCGTAGATCGGCGTGGTGGAGGTCATGGCGGGGACCCTACGACTCCGGCCCGGCGCGTCCGGGCCGACCCGCGGAGCCGTCGCCCGGGGGAACGATCCCGCCCGGGCCAGCCGGGTGCTCGCGCGCCCGGGTTTGCGCCGGCCGGCGGGGAGGTAGGTCGAGCACGACGCCGGCCGCACGACGACCGATCGGAGATGGCCATGTGGGGCAAACGGGACGACATGATCGTCCACGAGGACGAGCCCTACAACGCCGAGCCGCCCCGCGAGGCGATGGCGGGGCAGGACGTGACCCCGGTGGACACCTTCTACAGCCGCAGCCACGGCCCTGTCCCGGACATCGAGGCGCGGGTCTGGACCCTGCGCGTGGACGGCATGGTCGCGCGCCCGGCCACCTTCTCCCTCGACGACCTGCAGCGTCTGTTCTCCGAGCACACCGAGACCGCGACGCTGCAGTGCGCGGGCAACCGGCGCGCGGGCCTCATCGCGGTGGCGGACATCCCCGGTGAGGCGCCCTGGGGACCCGCGGCCACCGCGACGGGGCGGTGGGCCGGGGTCCGCCTGACCGACCTGCTCCGCCACGTCGGCGTCGACGCCTCCGCCACCGACGTCGCCTTCCTCGGCGCCGACCTCTGCGACGAGGCCGACCCCCCGCAGGGCTTCGGCGGTTCCATCCCACTGCGCAAGGCCCAGGAGACCGAGGTGCTCCTGGCCTGGTCGATGAACGGCGACCCGTTGACGCCGCTGCACGGGTCACCGGTGCGGATGGTCGTCCCCGGCTACATCGGGGCGCGCAGCGTCAAGTGGCTCGAGCGCATCACCGTCCAGGACCGCCCGTCGCAAAACTTCTTCCAGGCGAGCACCTACCGGCTCCTGCCGCCCGACGTTGACCCCGCGTCCACCGGTCCGGGCGACGGGGTGGAGCTCGGCCTCGTCGCGGTCAACTCCGACGTCCTCTCCCCCGCCGACGGGGCGGAGGTGCCAATCGGTCCGACGACGGTGACGGGCTACGCGTTCGCCGGCGGCGACCGCACCGTCGCCCGCGTCGACGTCTCCACCGACGGCGGCCGCACGTGGCGGCAGGCCGAGCTCGGCGAGCAGCTCAGTCGCTGGACCTGGCGGCACTGGAGCATCACCGTCGACGTGCCGGCGGGCGAGATCGACGTCCGCGCGCGGGCCTGGGACTCCTCCGCGGCGCTGCAGCCCGAACTCGCCGAGCAGGTGTGGAACCCCAAGGGCTACGTCAACAACAGCTGGGCCCGGACGCGGCTGCGTGGTGTCCGACAGACCGGGCAGGATGGCCTCGACCCGTGACCGCGCTCACCCAAGGAGAGCACCGATGCTCGTCGTCCACGGCACCTTCCCCATCCGCTCCGACGCGGTCGACGCCCTGCACGCCGTGCTCGGCCCGCTGCAGGCGGCCACCCGGGAGGAGGAGGGGTGCCACTTCTACGAGTGGGTGCGCAGCGTCGAGCAGCCCGGCGTCTTCTACTCCGTCGAGGTCTGGCGGGCCCGCGAGGACCTCGACCGGCACATGGGGACCGACCACGTCCGCACCGCGCTCGCCGGTCTGCCGGACATGCTGGCCGGGCAGCCGCAGCTCGTCGGGTACGACGGCGGAGAGCGCGTCGACCTCCCGCTCTGATGCACGCTGGGTCGGGTGGGAGGCGGGCGGCCACCGCATCTGGTGCCCGCTCAGCCGGGCACGCCGACGGGCGAGCGATCCGGCGTCGGGCTCGCCCGGATCAGCGCGACCAGCGCGATCACCGCGATCACCGCGCAGCCGAGCGCGAGGAGCGCACCGACGATGCCGGCCTCGAACCGTTCGCCGAGGACGGCGACGCCGATGAGCGTGGCGACCGCCGGGTCGATCGTGGTCTGCGTCGCGAGTCCGGCGTCAAGGCCGCCGTCGCGGTAGGCGGTCTGCAGCAGGAGGAGCCCGATGATCGGGAGGACGACGACGGCGCCGCCCGCCACCAGGACCGGCGCGCCTCGGTGCCCGGTCGCGACGAGCCGGATCGTGACCCGTACCAGCCCCGACGTGGCCCCGGCACAGATCCCGGCGGCCGCCGCCCGGGAGACCGCCCGCCCCACCACAGGGAGGTGCCGTCCCGCCGCGACGACCGCCGCGAGGACCGCGACCGCGAGGGTCGCGAGGACCGCCCCGGCAGACGGAAGACGCTCGCCGCCGTGCCGGGGGGCCAGGGTGAGCACGCCCGCGAGCCCGACGACGAGGGCGGCGGCGGCCGCCCACTCGGCGGTACGCACCCGACGGCGCTCGAGGCGCGCGTCGATCGGCAGCGCGAGCACGACGGCCGCGACACCGATGGGCTGGACGAGCGCCACCGAGGCGAAGCCGAGCGCCATGACGTGGACGGCGGCGCCGACCGCCATCGTCGCCACCCCCGCCCACCAACGGGGCCGTCGCACCAGCGCCCGGAAGAACACGACCCCGCTCCGCGGTAGGTCCGTGCCGGCGGCGGCGCGGGCGGTCTCGACACGCTGGAGCGCCGCGGCGCTCGCGTAACAGAACGCCGAGCACAGTGCGAGCAGCATCGCGACGACCGGATGCGGGATCGGAAACACCCCTCGAGTCGGCGTCGGAGGGTTCGTCAGGCCTCGGTCATCGCCTCACCGAGCTCGTGCACGGTACGGCTGCTGCGGTCCGCGGCCAGGATGTGCCCGCTCGCGATGACGAGGGCGATCGGCCACTCGAGCAGGCCCAGCGCGCTGAGACCGACGATCCCGCCGACGTAGGCGAGCTCCGGCCGGGAGAGCTGGATCGTTCCGACGAGCGGGATCGGCAGCGAGACGGTGTCGGGCCCGCTGTGCCGGACGCGGTGGGCCTGGGTGGGGCTCGCGCCCCGCGACGGAGGCTGGGTGGAGGTCATCGGGGTTCTCCTTCGAGGCGGGGTCCGCGGGACGGGGACGTCCGACGGGTACCCGATCCCTTCCTCTGGCAGGGTGATCATCCGTTCAGCGCGAGGAGATGCGATGACCGAGTCCGCCACCGGCGGTGCGACCCCGGAGGACACCCCCGAGCACGCCGGGGGCCCGGACGACGAGCGGGAGCCCGACTACCGCTTCACGCTCGCCAACGAGCGCACCTTCCTCGCCTGGATGCGCACGTCGCTGTCGCTGCTCGCGGCGGGCGTGGCCGTGGTCCAGCTCGTCCCGTCCTTCCCGATCCCCGGCGCCCGTCCCGTGACGGGCGGCCTGCTCGCGGCGCTCGCCGTGGTGGCCGCCGCCTCCGGGGTGCTGCGCTGGCAAAGCGTGGAGCGGGCGATCCGGCGTGACCGGCCGCTGCCCGCCCAGCGGATCCCCTGGGTGATCGCCTCTGGCCTGGCGCTGCTCGCTCTGGCCGGTCTCGTCCTCGTCGTCCTGCGCGGCGCCACGTGACCTCGCCCTCGGACGCCGGACTGCAGGCCGAGCGCACGGGCCTGGCCTGGAGCAGGACCTCGCTCGGCGTCGCCGCGAACGCCGCGCTGCTCGCGGTGCGCGAACTCGGTCGCGCGTCGCTCACCCCGGCGGTCGCCGTGGCGGTGCTAGCACTGATCATCGCCGGAGCGACGGCGATCTACGGCCGCCGGCGCTCCGCACAGCTCCGGTACTCGCCGCTGCCCTCGCCGCTCGCCCCTCGCCTCGCGGTGCCGCTGCTGGGATGGTCCGTCGTCGCCCTGGGTGTCCTCGGCGGGGTCGCGGTGATCCTCTGATCCGGACCGATCACGTCGAGGTGTCCCCGACGGCCACGCGGGTCTGGTCGGGGGTCAGGTAGTCGTCTGTGTGCTCGAACTCGGCGAGCCGGCCGCTGGAGCTCGTCAGGAACCCGAGGCGCACCGCGTTGTCGCCCCATACGCCGTGCAGGGCCCAGTTGGCGGCCACCCGCGCCATCGTCATCGGCGCGCGGAGGGCGAACAGGTGATAGCCCCGGGTGACGAGCTGTGCGGGCAGCCCCGTCAGGTCGATCCGCAGGGGCTTCGCCACGGCGTCGGCGCCCCCGAGGTCGACGACGAGACCGAGGTCGTGGTGGCGGTAGTCCCGCAGCGTCCCTCCCCGCAGGCTCGCGACGATGTTGTCGGCGGCCACCGGAGCCTGCCGGCTGGCGTGCTGAGCGGTCGGCGGACAGACGGCCCCGCCCCCGGTGACCAGGTCGGGGACCGCCGCGGCGTCGCCGAGGGCGAACACCTCGGGGCGTCCGGGCACGGCGAGGTCGGCGCCGACGACGAGCCGGCCTTTCTCGGTCTCGGCCCCCAGGCGCCCCATCAGGGGGTTCGGGGCGACGCCCGCGGTCCAGATCAGGGTCGACGTCTCGAGGATGCGATTCCCGCTCAGCGTCACCGTCGCGTCGTCGGCACCGACGATGCTGGTCCCCACCTCGACGTGGACGCCGCGGCGCTCGAGCAGGGCCCGGGTGGCGGCACCGAGACGCTGCCCGAGCTCGGGCATCAGGTGCCCGCCGTGCTGGATCAGGTGCCACTGCACGAGGGAAGGATCGAGGCGGCGGAAGCGGCCGGCGAGGTGCCGGGTCATCAGCTGCACGTTCGCCGCCGTCTCCACTCCGGCGTAGCCGCCCCCGACCACGACGAATCGGCACCGGCGCGCGCGCTCGGCGGGGTCGTCGCTGGCGTTGGCCACCTCGAGCTGGCCGAGGATGTGGTCGCGCAGGAAGTCGGCCTCGGCGAGGGTCTTCATGCCGCGGCCGTACTCGCGGAGACCGGGGATGTCCATGGTGCGCGTGATGCTGCCGGGCGCGAGGACGAGCCGGTCGTAGTCGAGGACCTCCCGGCGCCCGGTGATGCTCTCGGAGACGACGCGGCGCCGGTCGAGGTCGACGCCGATCACGCGACCGGGCACGAGCGTCGTGGTGCGCAGCCGCCTCGCGAGCGACACGACGACCGAGCGGGCCGGCAGCACGCCCGCCGCCACCTGCGGCAGAAGCGGCAGGTAGAGCATGTAGTCGTTGGGGCTGACCAGTCGGACGTCGGCGCCGCTGCCCGCCAGCCGCTTCTCCAGGTCGCGCGCGACCGAGAGCCCCGCGAACCCTCCCCCGACGATGACTGCGCTGGGCCATGTGTCCTCCTCCGGCTGATGTCAAGCTCTCGACGGGTGTCCCGCCGCAGCGAGCAGATGTCCGCGCACGACGCCGCCGTGGAGGGTGCGCAGGGCGACCGTCGCCCAGGCGGCGACGAGCAGGACGTAGAGCGCGAGCGAACCCCAGGCGAAGGCGGGCAGGTGCACACGGGCCGCGAGCGCGCTGGTGCCGGTCACGACGGTGCCGAGGGGGAACGTGAAGCTCCACCAGGTCAGGGCGAAGGGCATCTTCCGGCGCACCGTCCGGAGGGTCACCGTGGCGGCGAGCGCCATCCAGATCATGGCGAAGCCCCAGGTGGGAACGCCGTAGAGCAGGCCGAACACCGCCGCCCCGCTCACGTAGGGCGGGGGCAGGACGCCGGCGGCCCGGTCGCCGAGCAGGTTGGCCGCGGTGATCGACTGTCCGAGCGGACCGAGCACGATCCACATGGTGGGGACGGTCGCGGCGGGGCCCGTGCCGTGGACGACGAGCCTGTTCCAGATCTGGGGCAGGATCGCGAGCGTGGCGAACAGGCTGATGCCGAACATGCCGTAGCAGGCGAGCAGCATCGTCGCCTGGCCGGTGCCGGCGGCCATGTGCGGGATGAGCAGCGCGCCGTCGGCGGCCGAGACCATCGGCGGCACGACGGGCATGAGCCAGCCCCCGAAGGCGCCGTCCTGCCCGATCTCGTGGCGCGTGATCATCATGTAGGGGATCCACACGGTGGTGAGCAGGCCGAGTGCTGTGCCGGCGCTCCAGAGCGCCCAGCCCACCGTCACGGCCGTGGACGTCCCGAGGACCGGGCCGCCGAGCAGCACCGCTCCGGCGCCGACGGTCGTGACGCCCATCGCGGGCGCGCCCCAGAACTGGGCCATCACCGGGTCGGTGGCGTGCATCTTCGCCCGCGCGGTGGGGCGTAACCCGAGCACCGCCCATGCGGCGGTGAGCGCCACGAGCAGGACAGAGGCGAGACCCCAGACGAGAGTGGCCCAGACCCGCAGGCCCGGGAACTGGATCGGCAGGCTCGCGGCGGCGACCCCGACGATGCCGGTGCCCATGATCGGGGCGTACCAGTCCGGCCCGATGTCGGAGTAGGCGTCGCCCGGCCGGTCGACCTCGCCGTCCACGATGACCGTCCCCGCGGGCTGGAGCAGGTCAGCGGGTGAAGGCGCTGTGGCCGGTGATCGCCTTGCCGACGATGAGGGTGTTCATCTCGCGGGTGCCCTCGAAGGAGAAGAGTGCCTCGGCGTCGGCGAAGTACCGGGCCACCCCGTTGGACAGGATGATCCCGTTACCGCCGACGACCTGGCGGGCCCAGGCGACCGTCTCGCGCATCCGGCTCGCGCAGAACTCCTTGGCCAGCGCCGAGTGGGCGTCCGAGCCGCCGCCCGCGTCGATGAGCTGGGCGTTGCGGACGGCCATCCCGAGCGAGGAGGTGACGTTCGCGAGCATCTTCACCAACAGGTCCTGCATCATCTGGAACCCGGCGATGGGGCGCCCGAACTGCTCGCGTTGCTGCGCGTAGGACAGCGCCAGCTCGTAGGCCGCCATCTGCGTCCCGGCCGCGCCCCAGGCGGCGTTGCCGCGAGTGCGGCGCAGGACGCCGCCGGCGTCGGCGAACGTGCCCTGGCCGCCGGAGAGGCGGTCGGTGTCGGGCACCCGGACGCCGTCGAGGGTGATGTCGGCGTTCTGCACGATCCGCAGGCCCGTCTTGCCCTCGATCTTGGAGACGGTGACGCCGGGGGTGTCGCGGGAGACGACGAAGCCGCGGACGGCTCCGTCCGCGGAGGGATCCGCGTCGCGCGCCCAGATCACGATGAGGTCGGCGATGGTGGCGTTGCCGATCCAGCGCTTGTGGCCGTCGAGGATCCACTCGTCACCCTCGCGGCGGGCCGCGGTCTCCATCCCGCCGGCGACGTCGGAGCCCCCGTGCGGCTCGGTCAGGCCGAACGCCCCGATCGCCTCCATCCGGGCCATCGCGGGGAGCCACCGCTCGCGCTGCTCATCGGTGCCGCACGCCGCGATCGAGCCCATCGCGAGACCGGTGTGCACGCCGAAGAAGCTGTTGACGCCCGGGTCAATGCGCGCGATCTCCAGGTGCAGGAAGCCCATGAACACCCGGCGAGCCGGCTCGCCGTCGGGCGTGCCGATGCCGTAGGGGGCACCCGCGAGGTCGAGCGCGGCGAAGCCGGACACCAGCCGGGGCGGGAACTCCCCCGCCTCCCAGGCCTGCTCGACGACCGGCGCGACCTCCGAGGCGAGGTAGGCCCGCAGCCGGCGGAGCAGGTCGCGCTCGGCGTCGGTGAGCAGGTCGGCGTACGAATAGTAGTCCGCGGCGCGGGGCGCGTCCGGGTCGAGCTCGAGCACGGGCTGCGGCAACGAGTCGAACGGCGACGCCTCGGGAGCCGGCCGGTCGCGCTCGGTGTCGCTGGTGGTCATCGACGAGTGCGGGGTCGGTCCAGCCATGGGCACCACTCTGGCCCGCCTCCGGAACGTCCGCGAGCCGGCGCGGCCGGCGGCCGGCACTCGTTCGGAACAGAGGATGCTTGTACTATCCAAGGAACGACCAGACGGGACGGGTGTCGACGGTGGGCGAGCAGGCGATCGTGATCTTCGGACGGGTGACCCGCGGGGACGGCAGCGCGCTGCCCGGAGCGGCGGTCACCCTCTGCGACCTCGCGGGCGACCAGCTCGACCGGGCAACCACCGACGGCGGCGGGCACTACCAGGTGGTCCCGCCGAGCGGCGGAACGTACCTGCTCATCTGCTCCTCGGCGCAGCGGCGCCCGCGGGCCTCGCTCGTCGCCGTCTCCGACACCGCCCAACGCCAGGACGTCGGCCTCGAGGGCGGCGGCGCCACGCTCGCGGGCACCGTCGGCACGGGCACCGAGGGCACGGGGACGGGCGGCACGGGCACTGGCGGTCTCACCGAGACCGTCCTCACCCTCACCGACGTCTCCGGGGTCGTCGTCGCGGTGACCCGTTCCGACGCCGCCGGCACCTACCTCTTCGCCGACCTGCCCGAGGGCGTCTACACGCTCACCGCCGCCGGCTCCGGGATCCCCCCGGTGGCCGAGACGGTCCAGGTGCCGGCCGAGGGCCGGGTCACCCACGACCTCACGCTGAGGCTCGGGGCCGTGCTCAGCGGGACGGTCCGCTCCGCCACCGGCTCCCGCCCCGTCGCGGAGGCGCTGGCGACGCTGGTCTCCGCCGACGGCTCCGTGGTCGGCTCGGCGGTGACCGGCGAGAACGGGACCTTCCGCTTCGACGACGTCGGCGACGGCGTCTACACGATCACCGCCAGCGGGTACGCGCCGGTCGCGTCGGAGATCGAGATCGGGCGCGGGACGACGACCGAGGTCGAGCTCGTGCTCATCCCGCCGTCCGCCGGACCCGAGCCGGAGACCGATCCGGTGCCGGCCCCGGCGACATCCTGGGGCGCCAGCGCCGCGCCGAGCGCGCCGTCGCACTCCGGGAACGGCCACGTGCCGGCCCACGCCGCCGCCGACGGCACGCCCGACGGCTCCGATCACCGGTGAGTCAGCGCCACCCCTCTTTTGGCGGGGCCCACCTCGGTCGCGGTCGCCGCGGCGTCCTCCGTCGATCGTTCGGCTGGCTAACGACCATACGCCGCCCGCACGGTCAGGGCCCACCCGCGGGCACGAGGACCGGCAGAACGCGCTGGGCGAGGTCGACGAGGACCGACCGGGCCTGGCCGCGCCCCACGGGGCTGCTTCCCAGGGTCAGGCTCGTGCTGATGCGGCCGTAGACCACCACCAGCAGCGGCCCGTCGGGATCGTCGTAGTACGTGGCCTGCGCTGCGCCGATCTGCGTCGGGACGCCGGCGACCCCCGAGCTCTGCTCGACCTGGGCGTTGACCTCCGCCTGGGCCTGCGCCGCGGCCGGCGTCGTGTAGCCGTTCGAGAGGACCTTGAGGACGAGCGTGCCGTTCGCGGGCGCCCCTGGCCCACCGGCCGAGGTGTAGTTGCAGGTCACGCGCTCGAGCCGGCCGACCGAGGGAGCCGGGACGTCGCGCAGGGCGGTGACCCCCGTCGTGCCCAGGGGCAGCCCGAGGAGGTTGGGCAGGTCGTCCTTGGAGATGACCTGGTTGCAGTCGGTGGGCAGCAGCGTGTTCCGCGAGGGCGGCCCGGCGTTGCTCGCGGGCCCGGCGCCCGCGGCCGGGAACGCCGGCACCGGCGGCCCGTCGGTGCTGCTGCCGCTCGAGCACGCAGGCAGGAGCAGGACGGCACCCGACGCCAGAGCGGCCAGGACGCACCGCGACACCCGCCGCCGGGGATCCCGCGACGTCGGTACCCGTCCCATCGACCCCACCCGTCCTCGTCGTCACCCGCCCCACCACGGTAGTGCGGCGGCACCCCGCACGACCGGGGCGGGCGCCACTACTCCCCGTCGAGTTCGGCGAGCACGCGCTGGGCCACGCCGAAGGCGCGGTTCGCCGCGGGCACGCCCGCGTACACGCCGACCTGCAACAACACTTCGGCGATCTCGGCGCGGGTGAGCCCGGTGCGCAGCGCGGCCCGCACGTGTATCGCGAGCTCGCCGTCGTGATGCAGCGCAGCGAGGACCGACAGGGTGACGATGCTGCGCTCGCGGCGCTCCAGGCCCGGACGGGTCCAGATCCCGCCCCACGCGTAGCGGGTGATGAACGCCTGGAAGTCCTCGGTGAAGCCGTCGGTGCGCTCGAGGGCGCGGTCCACGTGCGCGGCGCCGAGCACCTCCCGGCGCACCGCCAGACCGGCCGGGTCCAGGTCCTCGGTCATGACGGCTCCTTGCCCCTCGGTGGGCCCGCGGGCGTGCGGGCGGCCAGGAAGTCGTCGACGAGCGCCGCGGCGTCGCCGACGTGGGTCCCGGGGTCGAGCATCGCGTCGATCTCCCCGCGCGCGACGTCGACCCCCTCGGTGCCCAGGGCCTCGGCGAGGACCTCGGCGAACGGGCGGGCGCCGTCCTGCGCGCGGGACGCGGCCTCGGTGACCAGGGTCTTCGCCCGCTCGTGACCGAGGTGGGCCCGCAGCGCCGTCGTCACGTTCTCGGCGAGCAGCAGGCCTCCGGTGACGCCCAGGGCGGCGGCGGTCCGGTCCGGATCGACGACCAGGTGGCCCAGCGAGTCGGCGAGCCACGCCGCGCCGGAGCCGACGGTGCGCAGCAGCTCCGAGTGCGGGCGCCACTCCGCGTGCCACGCCCCCGCGGCCCGCTCGTACTCGTGGCCCCCCGCGGCGGCGAGCAGTGACGCGACGAGCCCGGGAACGGCGATCGCGGCGGCCCGCGCGCACACCGCCGCGACCGGGTTGCGCTTGTGCCCAAGGGTGGAGGAGCCCCCCCGGCCCGGGACGTCCTCACGGACCTCGCCGACCTCGGTCTGGGCCAGGAGCACGAGGTCGGTGGACACCGAGCCGATCGACGCGCCGGCCCGACCCAGCGCGCCCGCGATCTCCGCCACGCGACCGCGCTCGGTGTGCCAGGGCAGCACCGGCTCGTCCAGCCCGAGCCGGCGGGCGAGCGCACCGCGGACGGCGCGCCCCTCGCCGGAGAAGGCGGCGAGGGTGCCGACGGCGCCTCCGAGCTGGACGGCCGGACGGAGGCCGGTGAGCGCGTGGGCCGCGGCGTCGAGCCCGCTCGCCCATCCCGCGGCCCGCAGCCCGACGGTGACCGGCGCCGCCTGCTGCAGCAGGGTCCGTCCCGCGGCCGGCCGCTCGCGGTGCGCGCCGGCGAGGCGGACCGCGGCGTCGGCGGCGGCACGGAGGTCGGTGACGATCCCGGTCACCGCGCGGGCGGTGACGAGCATGGCCGCGGTGTCGACCACGTCCTGGCTCGTGGCCCCCCGATGCACCGCGTCCGCCGCCCCCGGCTCCCCGTCGCCGCGCAGCGCGAGGCGCAGCTGCGCGACGAGGGGCACGACCGGGTTACCCGAGGACGCCGCGTCGGCGCCGATCGCGGCGGCGTCGACCCGCTCGGGCCGACACGCCGCGGCGATTCTCCCCGCGGTCTCCGCGGACAAGGCGCCGACGTCCGCGGTCGCGCCGGCCAGGGCCGCCTCGGTGTCGAGCAGGGCGTGCAGCCACGCCGCGTCCGACACCGCCTCGCGGGCGGTACCACGCGCAAGCACGGCGTCGAAGAGACCCGGTGACGTCACCGGCCCATCGTCCCCGGGCCGTCGAGCGTGCGGCGTCAGGCCTGGGCGGTTGCGCCCGCGTCGTGCGCGGAGTGGGCGCCCTCCGCGAACTCCTCCACGATCGTCGCGCAGAACGCGTCGAGATCGTCGGGGGTGCGGCTGGTCACCAGGCCGCGGTCGGTGACGACCTCCTGGTCGACGACGGTGCCGCCGGCGTTGCGGATGTCGGTGCGCAGGCTCGGGTACGACGTGAGCGTGCGGCCCCGGACGAGGTCGGCCTCGACGAGCGTCCACGGCGCGTGGCAGATCGCGCCGACCGGCTTGCCCGCCTCGACGATCGCCTGCACGAACGAGATGACGGCGGCGTTCTGGCGCAGCGTGTCCGGATTGCAGGTGCCGCCGGGCAGGATGAGGGCGTCGAACTCGTCGGCCGAGACGTCGCCGATCTCCGCCTCGACCGTCAAGGTGTCGCCCTTGTTGATGTCCGCGTTCATCGCCTGGATCTCGCCGGTGTCGAGAGAGACGAGGGTGGCGACCGCGCCGGCGTCCTCGACCGCCTTGCGCGGCTGCTCGTACCCGACCTGCTCGACGCCGCTGGCGGCCAGGATCGCGATACGGCGTCCGGTGAGTTCGTTGGCCATGGTGGTGGCTCCTCGATGAGGCCGGGGACGGACGTGACGGTCACCCCGACGTGTGCCCGATCCCGCCGCGCCCCGAAACGGGAGGGGCCGACTCAGAGGACGAGCGCTTCGCCGGCCTCGGGGCCCCCGAGCTCGATCGCGCCCGCTCTGCGCCCGCCCCAGTCGGCGATCCGCGTCGCGTCCAGGCCGTGTCGCGCGGCCGCACCCGCACCGTCGGCGACGTTGGCCGCCCCGCGGCGCAGCAGCGCGACCGCACCCCGGACGTTGCCGCGCTGGGCGTGGGTGAGCCCGACCGCGAGCTGCGCCAGCCCCTTCCACAACGAGCGTTCGTCGTCCGGAGACGCCTTCCACGCACCCTCGAGCACCTCGTGGGCGTGGAACGGGTATCCGGCGTCGAGCAGGCGTTGCGCCTCCGCGAGGGCCTCGGCGGGCGGGAGGACGACATCCTCGTCCACCCGCTCGACCCCCTCCGCGTCGAGGGGCAGCGGACGCCCGGCGGCGTCGCGTGGTCGGCGGTTGAGTGGCCGACCCGTCCGGTCCCGGGCACGCGCGGCCCCGTCCGCGCCGCTCATCGGCCCGAGCGCCTCTCCCCCGGCGTGCTCGCCGGGCGGGCCTCATCGGCGGACCCGTCGGTGTGGTCGTGGGTGTCGGTCTCCTGGCGACGCTCGCCGGCCTCCTCCGCGAGGACCTCACCGTCGCCGCCGGGACCGCCCTGGCCCCGGGTCGAGCGCAGGCTGGTGACGGTGACCACCGCGAGCGTGGCCACGATGACGACGAGGGAGAGCCACGTCGGGATCTCGGGCACCGTCTCCGGGAACTCCTCGTGGAAGTACAGGAGGATCAGCTTGACGCCGATGAACGCGAGGATGAAGGACAGGCCGTAGGCCAGGTGGACCAGCCGGTCGAGCAGGCCCACGAGCAGGAAGTACAGCGCCCGCAGCCCCAGCAGCGCGAAGGCGTTCGTGGTGAAGACGATATAGGCGCTCTGAGTGATGCCGAAGATCGCCGGAATCGAGTCGAGCGCGAACACGAGGTCGACGGAGAGGATCACCGCGACCGTGATGAAGAGGGGCGTGACGCCGACCTTGCCGTTCACCTTCCGCGTGAGCTGCCCGTCCTGGCGGTCGCCCGGCTCGTTGTCCTCCTCGTGCACGGTGACGACGCGTTGGACGACCTTGACCGCGACGTTGTCGTGCATGTCCTTCGGCTCCTCGCCGTGCGAGCGCAGGAGCTTCCAGGCCGTGTAGAGCAGGAACAGCCCGAAGATCACGAAGACGAACGCGAACGCCGAGATGACCGCGGCGCCGATCGCGATGAAGATCGCCCGCAGCACGAGGGCGCCGATGAGCCCCAGAGCAGCACCTTCTGCTGGTGACGTTTCGGGACCGCGAACTGGGAGAGGATCACCGCGAAGATGAACAGGTTGTCGACCGAGAGGCTCTTCTCCACCAGGTAACCGGCGAAGTACTCGGTGCCCGCCTGGGACCCGGCGAGCACCAGCATCCCGACGCCGAAGGCCACCGCGACGGCGATGTAGATCACCGACCACTGCGTGGCCTCGCGAAAGCTCACCTCGTGCGGGGAGCGGGCGTGCCAGATGTCGACCCCGACGAGGACGACGATGCCGCCCACGGTCGCGGCCCACACCCACAGTGGGACAGTCACCGGTGCCTCCCTCATCCCGCCCGGGCCCGCCGGGCGTTCGCCGGCGGCGCTGGACGTCGGGTCCGAGGGTACCGGGGAAGATGCCCGGGTTGTCGGGTTCGGCGGACAGGCAGGGACGGCGCTCCGACCCGGGAACACAGGGGCGGGGCGACCCGTTGTACGGGACGTCCGGGCCGGGCGCCGTGTGCCCCCGGGTCCTGAAGAGAACGGCCGCCAGGGAAGATCGTTTCGGCCGAAGCCCTGGTGTGCCAACTGCCGCGAGGCGGCTCATCGCCCGGCTCGGACACCCTCACACGGGCTCAGTACCCCCCGGGGATCTGCCGCTGGATCTGTTGCTGGATCTGCTGCTGGCACGCCTGCTGCGCCGCGACCGGGTCCGGGGCCTGCTGCGCCTGTGCGATGCACTGCTGGATACTCTGGCCGGCTCCGGAGTTCAGGAACGCGACGCCGAACACGAAGGCCAGCACGGTGATCGCGATGTTCACGAGGGTGCTGAGGACACCGAGGATCAGTCCCGTCAGGGCGACGCCACCGTTGGTGGCCTGCATCTTCTTGACGCGGCTGCGACCGAGGGCCCCCAGCACGATCGCGACGATCCCCAGGACCAGGCCGACGATGGGGATCCAACACGTCAGAAGGGCCAGGATGCCGAACACCAGGCCCGCAACACCAAGGCCGTTGCGCGGCTTCGGCGGCGCCGGTGGAGCGGGCTGGCCGTAGCCCTGCTGGCCGCCATAGTTCTGCTGGCCGTACTCGCCCTGCTGGCCGTAGCCCTGGTTGTACTCGCCGGGCCCACCGGCAGCCGGAGTGGTCACGTCACGCTTCCTTTACGTGGAGAGAACAGGGTGGCCATCCTGGGCCACCGATCCCGTCGGGGTCCAGCGGACCCACCGGCGGGAGCCACGATCACATCAACGTGGTCGTTCAGCGCGCGGCGTGGCGGCGGGCCTCGTCCTGGCGGGCGGTCTCGGCCCCGGTGGCGATGGGCGCGCCGATCCACGACTCGGGGATGCCGAACGCGTCGACCAGCACACGCGCGTGCGGGCGCAGCGCCGCGCAGAGCCGGTTGACCTCCGCCGTGACGGCCTTGGCCCGCGCGGCGGAGATGCGGCCGTGCTCGAGGAACCAGCCCTTGTCCTCCTCGACGAGCGACAGGACGTAGAGGTCGCAGACCCGCCCGAGCAGGGCCTTCGCGCCCGGGTCGCGCTCGGCGTCGACGGCGCAGACGAACGCGTCGAGCACGAGCCCGTCGAGGTGCGCGCGAGCGGAGCGCAGCAGGTGGTCCTGGGCGCTGTTGAAGATCGTGAACTGCTCGTCGGCGGTCAGGCTCTTGTCCCGCGCCCGCCGGAGCGCCGGACCAGGGCATCGAGCGTGTGCTCCTCCCGGTCGTCGAGGAGCTTGACCTGCCACGAGCGGTCGAGGACGTCGTCGTCGCGCCCGGGGGCGGCGGAGCGCAGCCGCTCCGCGAGGGTGCGCAGGGAGGTGCGCTCGGCGACGGTGTCGAGCACCTGGTCGGCGACGAAGCGCACCGTTCCGAGGGTGTCGAGGTGACCGAAGTCGTCGGCGTAGTTCGAGATCAGCCCCTTGGCCACGAGCTGGAGCAGGACGGTGTTGTCGCCCTCGAAGGTGGTGAACACGTCGGTGTCGGCGCGCAGGTCGGCGAGCCGGTTCTCCGAGAGGTAGCCCTGCCCACCGCAGGCCTCGCGACAGGCCTGGATGGTGGCGGTCGCGTGCCAGGTGTTGAGGGCCTTGATGCCGGCGGCGCGCGACTCGAGCTCGCGTTGACGGTGCTCCCCCACCGTGCCGCCGGCCTCCCGGGTCGTCTGGACCTCGTGGAGCATCTCCACCAGCTCGTTCTGCGCGAAGCGCAGCGCGTAGGTCTTCGCGAGCGGCAGCAGCAGCTTGCGCTGGTGGGCAAGGTAGTCGAGGACGACGACCTCCTCGGCCCCGCCCGGCGCCGCGAACTGCCGGCGCGCCTCGCCGTAGCGCACGGCGATCGTCAGCGCGAGCGACCCGGCGCCGACGGCCGAGCCGGACACGCTGATCCGCCCCCGCACGAGCGCGCCCAGCATGGTGAAGAAGCGGCGGTTCTCGCTCTCGATGGAGCTGGAGTACGCACCGTCGGCGGTGACCGCGCCGTACCGCTCGAGCAGGTTCGTCCGCGGGACCCGGACACCGCGGAACGCCAGGCGCCCGTTGTCGACGCCGTTGAGCCCCGCCTTGTGCCCGTCGTCGGTGATCTCGACCCCGGGCAGGACCGTCCCGTCGTCGGACCGCAGCGGCACCAGCACGGCGTGGACGCCGTGCCGCTCGGGCTCCTGCGCAGCCCCTCGTGGTCCGGCTGCGCTGCGCTGCGCGTCCGCGGGGGCGGACCAGAGCTGGACGAACACCGCGGCCATCCGACCGTCGCGCGCCGCGTTGCCGATGTAGTCCTTGCGCGCGGACTCGGTGGGCGTGTCGATCACGAGCTCGTCGGTGGCCGGGTCGTAGGTGGCGGTGGTGTGCACCGACTGCACGTCGGAACCGTGCCCGGTCTCCGTCATGGCGAAGCAACCCGGCAGCGACAGGTCCATCACACCCGGGAGGTACTCGGCGTGCTGCTCGGGGCTCCCGAGCGCCTGGATGGCGCCGCCGAACAGACCCCACTGCACGCCGCTCTTGACCTGCAGCGAGAGGTCGGCGAAGGCGAGCATCTCGAAGGAGACGACCTGTCCCCGCGGCCGCCCTGGGCGACCGGGAAGCCGTGCACAGCGTGGCCCTGGGCGGCCAGGACTTCGAGCATCTCCCAGACCCGCGCACGGTGGGACTCCGTGTCGAGGCCGGGTTCGACGCGAAGATTCCCGATGTCCTGCCGGGCCCGGATCCGGTCCCGCAGCGCGTGCCACCTGCCGTCGAGGGTGCGCCGGACGGCGTCCGCGGTGTCGGGGCCGACGCCCGTCGGGTCGGGTCGGGACGCGGGACGCGACGACGGCGGGGACAACACAGCGGGGCCTCCGGAGCGGGAGCGGAACAGGCGAAGAGGGGCGAGGACGCGCGGTGGGGGGAGCGCCTCAGGCGGACGCCACGCTGCGGCCGGCGGGGCGCGAGAGCCCGTCCCAGGCGAGCTCGGCGAGCTGCTGGGCCAGCGTCGCCCGCGCGACGTCCGGCCGCGCGGCGAGCCACTGGTCGGCCGCCGCGCGGATCATGCCCACGAGCGCGTGACCCCAGGTGATCGCGGGGGCGACGTCGCGGCCGCGTCGGCGGAGCTCGGTGGTGATGACCTGACCGACCTGGTCGCCGATGAGCGTCGTGAGGTCGGACACCGGGTTGCTCCCGTGCCGGCCGACGGGCCGGTCGAGACGCGGGGGGCGCATCACGTAGCGGTAGACCTCGGGGTCGGCCTCGATGAGCCCGAGGTAGGCGTCGATGCCGGCGTAGAGCGTCCGCTCGCCCTCGGTGTCGCGCATCGCCTTCTGCAGCTGCCGCACGAGAACGGCCGCTACCCGCTCGCAGACGGCGAGGTAGAGGTCGTACTTGTCGGCGAAGTGCCGGTAGACCACGGTCTTCGAGGTGCGGGCCTGGGCCGCGACCTGGCTCATCCCCACGTCCGCGCCGTGCGCGCGGATCGCGGCGACGGTCGCGACGGTGAGCTCGGCGCGGCGGGCGCGGCGGTGCGCGTCCCACCGGCTCGACCGCCGATCGCGACGCGGGATGCTGCCCGCGGCGGTCGGCTCCGACGACTCCTCCGCGTCGGGGCGTTCCAGTCCCCGCCCTCCGCCGTCCGCGGTGCGGTGTCGGTGCTGTCGACGGCTCACGGCACCGACGGTACCTGCTACTTTCGAGTATCACCCGATCCACCAGGAGGACCCCGATGCCTGCCAGGCCGGCCAGCTCTCGACGTGCGGCGGTCGTCGGCGCCAACCGCATCCCCTTCGCCCGCTCGGACGGCGCGTACGCCCGCGCCTCCAACCAGGACATGCTCACCGCTGCCCTCGACGGTCTGGTGGCGCGGTTCGGGCTCGCGGGCGAGCGCGTGGGTGAGGTCGTCGCCGGCGCCGTGCTCAAGCACAGCCGGGACTTCAACCTCACGCGGGAGGCGGTGCTCGGCAGCCGCCTCTCGGCCTGGACGCCCACCTACGACGTTGCGCAGGCCTGCGGCACCGGGCTCGAGGCGGCGGTCCTCATCGCCAACAAGATCGCCCTCGGCCAGGTCGAGAGCGGCATCGCGGGCGGCGTCGACACCGCGAGTGACGCCCCGATCGCCGTCAACGACGACCTGCGCGCGGTCCTGCTCCAGGCCAACCGGGCCAAGACCGCGGCCGGGCGCATCCAGGCCCTCGCCGGGCTGCGCCCGAGCCAGATCGTCCCCGAGATCCCGCGCAACGCCGAGCCGCGCACCGGGATGGCCATGGGCCAGCACGCCGCGCTCACCGCCGCGCAGTGGGGTATCGAGCGCACCGCGCAGGACGAGCTCGCCGAGCTCTCGCACCGCCACCTCGCCGCCGCCTACGACCGCGGTTTCTTCGACGACCTCGTCACCCCGTATCTTGGAGTAACCAAGGACAACAACATGCGGCCCGACTCGTCGGTCGAGAAACTGGCCAAGCTCACGCCGGTGTTCTTCCCAGCCGGGGGCGACAGCACCGAGGCCACCATGACCGCGGCGAACTCCACGCCGCTCACCGACGGCGCCGCGGTGGTCCTGCTGGCCTCGGACGAGTGGGCCGCCGAGCGGAAGCTGCCAGTGCTCGCGCACGTCGTCGACGCCGAGACGGCCGCGGTCGACTACGTCCACAGCGACGAGGGCCTGCTCATGGCCCCGGCGTACGCGGTGCCGCGGCTCCTCGAGCGCCAGGGCCTGACCCTGCGGGACTTCGACTTCTACGAGATCCACGAGGCGTTCGCCTCGACGGTGCTCGCCACGCTGGCCGCGTGGGAGAGCCCGCAGTTCGGCAAGGAGCGCCTCGGCCTCGACGCCCCGCTGGGCTCGATCGACCGGTCGCGCCTCAACGTCAACGGGTCGTCGCTGGCCACCGGGCACCCGTTCGCGGCGACCGGCGCGCGCATCGTCGGAACCCTGGCCAAGCTGTTGCACGAGAAGGCGGCTCAGGGGGGATCGGGGACGGTTCGCGGTCTCATCTCCATCTGCGCCGCCGGCGGCCAGGGCGTCGTCGCCATCCTGCAAGCCGGAGAGGGAGACACCGCGTGAGCAACGACTGGTATTCCGACTTCGTCAACTCCGGCGTCGGACGCTCGATCGCCGACACCGTCGGGCTCCCGCCGGTCCCGAGGCTGCGTCGCTGGGAGCCCGGACAACCCCTCCTCTCCGGCCCGGCGCTGCTCGGCACGGCGACTGGCGGCCGGGACGCGCAGCGCAGCGGAGCCGGCCCCGGCGGCCGGGACGCGCAGCGCAGCGGAGCCGGCCCCGACAGCCGGGTCGCCAAGGTCGTGCGCGCGCTGCTGACCGAGGCGGGCGTCGAGGTCCACGACGGACCCGAACGCCCCGGTGGGCGGCGGCTCGTCGACCTCGAAGGTCGCCGCCGCGATCGTCGACGCGACCGGCCTCTCCGGTCCGTCGGATCTCGCCGCGATCCAGCAGTTCCTCACCCCCGTCACGAAGCGGATCGGGCCGTCCGGCCGTGTGCTCGTCGTCGGTGACGTGCCGGCCGAGACCGCGTCCCCGGGCGTGCGGGCGGCCCGGCGAGCGCTCGAGGGTCTGGTGCGATCGGCCGGGAAGGAGGCCCGCTACGGGGCCACCGTCAACCTCGTCCACGTCGCCGACGGTGCCGAGAACGACATCGAGTCGACGCTGCGCTTCTTCCTGTCGTCGCGCTCGGCGTTCGTCCACGGCCAGCGCATCGACGTGGGTGTCGTGCCCGGCTACAGCGGCGCCTCTCCGGGGGCGAGGTCACAGGATGTCGACTGGGACCACCCGCTGACCGGCCGGGTCGCCGTCGTCACCGGTGCGGCCCGCGGCATCGGTGCCACCGTCGCCGCCACCCTGGCCCGCGACGGCGCGACCGGGTCTGTGTCGACGTCCCCGGCGCGGGTGACGCGCTCGCGAGGACCGCCAACGCGGTGGGCGGGACCGCACTGCAGCTCGACATCACCGTTGCCGATGCCGGAGCTCGGATCCTCGAGCACGGCGAGCGTCACGGCGGGGTCGACGTCGTCGTCCACAACGCCGGCATCACGCGCGACAAGCTCCTGGCCAACCAGGACACCGAGCGCTGGAACTCGGTGATCGCGGTCAACCTCGAGGCGCAGCTGGCGATCAACGACGCCCTGATGGCGTCGGACTCCACCACGGGCTTCCACCGCGGCGGGCGCATCGTCACCGTCTCGTCGTTGGCCGGCATCGCGGGCAACCGCGGCCAGACCAGCTACGGCAGCTCGAAGGCCGGTGTCATCGGCATGGTCGACGCCACCGCGCCCCTGCTGGCGGAGAAGGACGCGACGATCAACGCCGTGGCCCCGGGGTTCATCGAGACCGACATGACCAAGGCGATGCCGGTGGGCACCCGCGAAGCCGGGCGTCGACTGTCGTCGATGACCCAGGGTGGACTCCCGATCGACGTCGCCGAGACCATCGCCTGGTTCGCCCAGGGGGCGTCCTACGCGGTCAACGGCCAGGTGCTGCGCGTCGACGGCCAGAACTTCCTGGGGGCGTGAGCCGTGAGCACCGAGACCCTCGACGCCGCTCCCACCCTCGGCCTGCTGTACGGGCGGGCGCTGCTCACCGCCCGCTCGGGCGGCGACACGCTCCCCGAGCGGACCCTCGAGCTCCCGGGCGTGCGGATCGACGCCGACGCGGTGGCCGACTACGCGCACGTGTGCGGGTTCCCCGTGGGCGGCGACGTGCCGCCGACCTACCCGCACATGCTCGCCTTCGGCCTGCAGATGCGGCTCATGACCGACCGTGAGTTCCCGCTCCCCGCGCCGGGCATGGTCCACCTGCGCAACACGATCACCCAGCGCCGGGCCCTCGAGGTCGACGAGCCGCTGACCGTGCGGGTGCACGCCGAGCGTCTCGCCGCGCACCCCAAGGGCGCCCAGGTCGACCTGCTCTCAGAGGTGCTCGCGACCGACGACGCGTTCGGGGTGTGGCACTCGCGCAGCACCTACTTCGTGCGGGGCGCTCACGCGCAGGAGGCCTCGGAGCCCGCCTCGCCGGAGCCCGCGCCGCAGGTCGGCGGCCGTCCGCACGGGGTGTGGCGGGTGCCCGGAGACATCGGCCGGCGCTACGCCGCGGTCTCGGGCGACGTGAACCCGATCCACATCAACGGCCTCGCCGCGAAGGCGTTCGGCATGCCGGGCACCATCGCGCACGGCATGTGGACCAAGGCGAGGGTGCTCGCCGCCCTCACCGGTCGCTACGGCCCGGCGTTCACCGCCGACGCCGTGTTCCGCGCCCCGGTGCGCACGCCGTCGACGGTGCACCTGTTCACCGCGGCCCACGACGCTGGGTGGGACGCGGTGCTGCGCTCCCCGCGCGGCAAGGACCACCTGCTACTCACCGTGCGCGAGCGCTGACCCCCGGCCCGCTCCCCTGTGGGCCGCCGTGGAACGAACGGCACGTTCGCACCCGAAGAAGGGTAGGAACGTGCCGTTCGCTTCAGCGAGACGCGCGGTTACAGCGGGTGGCCCCGTCCGGGCGGACCGCGGTGCAGGAAGTTCGGGTCGGTGAGGACCGTGACCGCGCACCGCAGCAGCGTCGTCGCCGTCCCGACGAAGTAGAGCAACGGATCGGCACTCACGGCTTGAGCACGACCTTGATCGCTCCGTCCTGCTTCTTCTGGAAGATGTCGTAGCCGTGCGCGGCGTCGGCCAGCGGCATGGTGTGGGTCTTGAGGTCCTCGGCGCCCAGCGGGTCGGCGTCGGTGAGCAGCGGCAGGATCTCGGGCACCCAGCGCTTCACGTGCGCCTGCCCCATCCGCACCTCCAGGCCCTTGTCGAACATCTTCAGCATCGGCAGGGGATCGGCGGTGCCGCCGTAGACCCCGGAGAGCGAGACGGTGCCGTTGCGGCGCACGGCGTCGATCGCGCTCAGCATCGCGGCGAGCCGGTCGACCCCGGCGACCTTGAGGATCGGGGCGCCGATGGACGCCGGCAGCTTCCCGACGACCTTCTGCGCGAACTGCGGGACCGGCGAGCCGTGCGCCTCCATGCCGACCGCGTCGAGCGCGCCGTCGGTTCCGCGGCCGTCGGTCATGTCGCGGATCGCCCCGCCCACGTCTTCCACGACGGTCATGTCGACGACGTCGACGCCCCACTTCCGGGCCATCGCGAGGCGCTCCGGCACGCGGTCGACGGCGATGACGTGATAGCCGCGGTACCTCGCGATCCGGGCGGCCATCTGCCCGATGGGTCCGAGGCCGAAGACCGCGAGACTGCCACCCTCGGGCACGTGGGCGTAATCCACGCCCTGCCACGCGGTGGGCAGCACGTCGGAGAGGTAGAGGAAGCGCTCGTCGGGCGGGCCCTCGGGGACGACGATCGGACCGAAGTCGGCGTGCGGGACCCGCAGGTACTCCGCCTGGCCGCCGGGGACCTCGCCGTAGAGCTTGGAGAAGCCGAACAGCGACGCCCCCATCCCCTGGTCGCGGTTCTGCGTGGTCTCGCACTGCGCGAACAGGTCGCGCTCGCACATCCAGCAATGTCCACAGCTGATGGTGAACGGGATCACCACGCGGTCGCCGACCTTCAGGTTGCCGACGGCCGGGCCCACCTCCTCGACGATCCCCATCGGCTCGTGCCCGAGGATGTCGCCCACGCCCATGAAGGGGCCGAGCACCTCGTAGAGGTGCAGGTCGGAGCCGCAGATCGCGGAGCTCGTGACCCGGATGACGGCGTCGGTCGGGGCCTCGATCCTCGGGTCCGGCACTTCCCGGACCTGCACGTTGCTCTGCCCCTGCCAGGTCAGTGCCTTCATCTGGCGGCCTCCTGCCGTTCGGAAGTGGTGGGCCGTGAAGGAGGCGGCTACCCGATCGGCATCGCCCGCCACACCGTTCCTCCGCCGCGGCATCGGCGGTCCGGACGCCGTGGATCGACGCGGCGGGCGTTCGCCGCCCGTTCATCCGTTGTGTCCCATCCGGTCGGGCCGGCGACCTAGCGTCGCGAGTTGCCGCCGGCGATGCGGACGACGAGGAGCTGCCGTGACCGAGTGTTCCGCGAACGACGACCCCACCGGCCCGGATCGGCGCCTCCTCCCCCTCCTGTCGCGCCGCACGCACGGCCGGTCGGCGATCGGGTGTCGGTACAAGTGCCGTGACGCGTGCTCGCGTCCGGCGCCGAACCCGAGCGACAACGGGACCTTCCGCGAGATCGCGGCCGGCGCGGTCAGCCGCCGCCAGATCCTGCGGGCGGGAGCGGTGCTCGGGCTCGCCGGGTTCGCCACCGCGGCCTGCTCGTCGTCGAGGCCCGCGCCCTCCCACGGTCCGGGCGGCGTGCCGGCGCCGCCCGGGATGCAGTTCACGGCGGTGGCGCCGAACACGGCGGACGGGCTGATGGTGCCGCCGGGCTACCAGCAACAGGTGGTCATCCGTTGGGGCGACCCGGTCCTGCCGCTGGCCCCGCCCTTCGACCCCGCCACCCAGACGGCGGCGGCCCAGGCCATGCAGTTCGGCTTCAACAACGACTACCTGACCCTGCTCGCCCTCCCGGGAGACCCGGTCGCGCCGTGCTCGTGGCCAACCACGAGTACACCAACGAGCCGTTCATGCACGCCCGGTACGACGAGAACGCCCCGACGCGCGAGCAGATCGAGATCGGGTTCGCCGCGCACGGACTGAGCGTCGTCATGGTCGACCGGGACCCCGCGACCGGCCGCATCACACCGCGCATGGACCCGATGAACCGGCGGATCACGGGGCGGACGCCGATGGCCCTGACCGGCCCCGCCGCCGGCGACGCACTGGTGCGCACCAGCGCCGACCCGGAGGGGCGCACCGTGCTGGGCACGCTCTACAACTGCTCCGGCGTCTCACCCCGTGGAACACGGTGCTCACCGGCGAGGAGAACTTCGACGGCTACTTCGCCAACGGCGCGACCGTCGCCGACCCGGCGTCGCGGAGCGCGCTGGCCCGCTACGGGATGGACCAGGGCGCCTCCGAGCGCAAGTGGGAGACCGTCGACGCCCGTTTCGAGCTGACCCGCGAGCCCAACGAGGCGAACCGCTTCGGCTGGGTCGTCGAGATCGATCCGTTCGACCCCGCCTCGACGCCCCGCAAGCGCACCGCGCTCGGGCGCTTCAAGCACGAGGCGGCCAATCCGCGGGTCTCGGCCACCGGGGTGCCCACGATCTACATGGGCGACGACGAGAAGTTCGAGTACGTCTACAAGTTCGTCGCCGCCGGACAGATGCGGCCGGGGTCCTCGCAGGCCGACCGGGAGGCCAACGGGCGCCTGCTCGACGTGGGCACCCTCTACGCCGCCCGGTTCACCGGCGACTCCCCCGACCCCACCGCGACGCCGCCCGGCGACAGCGAGTTCGACGGCGCCGGCGAGTGGCTGCCGCTGGTCGAGTCGCTGCCCTGACACTGCCCGACGGCACTGGACGCTCCTTCGTGCCGGGGATGACCGCCGCGCAGGTCCTGGTGAACACCCGCCAGGCCGGCGACGTCGTTGGCGCCACCAAGATGGACCGCCCCGAGGACGTCCAGCCGCACCCGATCACAGGACGGGTCTACGTCGCGCTGACCAACAACGACGAGCGGGGCCTGCCCGGCAAGGCGGGTCCGGACGAGGCCAACCCGCGGGCGGTGAACAAGAACGGCCAGGTCCTCGAGCTCACCGAGGAGAGCGACGACCCCGCGGCCCGACGCTTCGGGTGGAAGCTGCTGCTGGTGTGCGGCGACCCCGCGGCGGCCGACACCTACTACGGCGGGTTCCCCAAGGACCAGGTCAGCCCGATCTCCTGCCCGGACAACATCGCCTTCGACCCGGCCGGGAACCTCTGGATCGCCACCGACGGCAACGAGCTGGGGTCCAACGACGGCCTGTTCGCGGTGGCGTTGGAGGGCGACCGCCGCGGCATGGTCAAGCAGTTCCTCACTGTGCCCAAGGGGGCCGAGACCTGCGGGCCGGTGGTCGAGGAACGGATGGTCCTGGTCGCCGTGCAGCACCCGGGCGAGTCCGACGACGGCAGCGTCGACACCCCGACGTCGCACTGGCCCGACGGCGGAACCGCGATCGCCCGGCCCGCGGTGGTCGCCGTGCGACGTTCCGACGGCGGCCCGATCGGCACCTAGTCCTCCAGTCGTAGATCGTTAGTGTGTCCATGCGCGGGTTGTTTCCTGGCGTCGGTAGGGGCTGGTGTGTGCCTTGTGTTGGTGGCGGCGCGCCCAGTCCGACCCCACCCCGCCACTGCGCCCGTCAGTAGGCGCGCCCGAAGATCACCCGCTTGCCGTAGGCCGACGCCGCGCCACACCGCACGCACACACCGTTCGCCGGTTCGCCGTCCAGTGGGATACAACGCGGGGTGGCAGCCGTGACGGACTTGATGTCCTCCTCACAGGTGGGCGTGCCGCAGTGCAGCGCCCGCGCCCATCCGGTCGACACCGCGTCGGCGAAATCGTCCCAGCTGTCGACCGTGCGGGTGTGGCTGTCGCGGAACTCGGTCGCACGAGTGAGTAGGAATGCCTGGAACTCGTCCAGGACCCCTGGCATGATCTCCGGCAAGGAGTCGATCGGCGCGGCCTGCTTGCCGTCGTCACCGAGACGTTTCACCATCATCGCGGTGCCAGCCTCCAGATCTCGGGGGCCGAGTTCGAGCCGGATCGGGACGCCGCGCATCTCCCACTCGTTGTACTTGAACCCCGGGCTGAGCTGGGGACGGCCATCGACGTGGGTACGCACACCGGCTGCCCGGAGGCGGCGAGACAGATGGTCGGCCGCTTCCTCGACCGCTACGTTGCCGCCGCGGGTGATCGGCACGATCACCACCTGGTACGGCGCCAACCGCGGTGGAAAGACGAGGCCATTGTCGTCGCCGTGGGTCATGACGATGCCGCCGATCAGGCGAGTACTCATGCCCCAAGACGTGGTGTGGCACAACTCGTCTCGGCCCGCCTCGCTGGCGTAGCGGATGTCGAACGCCGTCGCGAAGTTGGTGCCCATGTAGTGCGAGGTGCCAGTCTGCAGTGCGCGGCCGTCGCGCATCATCCCCTCGATGGTGAACGTCGCCACCGCGCCAGCGAAGCGCTCGCCGGGCGTCTTCTCACCCGGGACCACCGGGATTGCGGCCAGGTCTCGCGTCACCTCGTGGTAGATGTCGAGGGCGAGCATGGTCTCGCGGCAGGCGTCGGCCTCGTCGGCGTGCGCGGTGTGGCCTTCCTGCCACAGAAATTCGGTGGTGCGCAAGAACATTCGTGGCCGCAGCTCCCATCGCACCACGTTCGCCCACTGGTTCAGCAGCATGGGCAGATCGCGGTGCGAGCTGATCCACTTGGACATCATCTCGCCGATGATCGTTTCTGAGGTCGGCCGCACTACCAGCGCTTCTTCGAGTTCCTTGCCGCCGGCATGGGTGACGACCGCCAGCTCCGGCGAAAACCCTTCGAGGTGTTCGGCTTCCCGGCTGAGGTAGCTTTCCGGGATCAGCAGGGGGAAGTAGGCGTTCTCGTGGCCGGTGTCTTTGATGCGGCGGTCGAGTTCGGACTGTAGCTGCTCCCACAGCCGGTATCCGTACGGTCGGATGACCATGGTGCCCTTAGCCGGGCCTCGGTCCACGAGGCCAGCCTTGAAGACCACCTCGTTGTACCAGGCAGCGAAGTCCACACTCTGGGCGCTCACACCGCGCTCATCCCCTGCCATGCCCACAGACAATACTGGGGCCACCTCGACTGTCCCGACGCGGCTCACACAAGCCGGGGCAGTCGGTCGACAGCGGTGGACTCTGAATCCGTCCAGGCGGCCAGGGGTCTCGCCGGCCTGGACGAGCACCAGGTCCGCCGCTGGACCTCCTGGCGGCGCTGGACACTGCTCGCGATGCCCGCCCACGTCCTGCTCGCCGTGCTACCGGCTGTCGATTCTGTTTCGCATCCCCCACTCCTTGTGCGAATTTGAGTCGGACTGTTTAGGCTGCACTTGGGGGGAGTGAGCCACGAGGTCAATTCTATTGAGTCCTTCGACCGTATTGAGTCTAGAGCTTCAATGCCGCGCTTTGGACCTGCGTCAGTGGTTCGTGGTCACTGGTTCGTGGTCACTACCGGAAAGCTCAATAGTCAGAGGAAAGCTATCCATCAATCAGTCCCGTGAGGACTTCCTGACGACCTTCAGAGTCTGGATTGCGAGGAACTTCCCAGAAGCCCGGCGTGAAGGATTGAACCTGCTCGTAGGTTGAGCGGCTCACCTCTGAATAGGTAAACCCTTCCAATCCGCATAGGACGCCATACTAGACGTCCTTCCTTCGGTTGGCTTGCGCTATCGATCTGGACACGCACGCGCTGGTCTGCCACAGCGAGAAGGACACCAGCGGCCGGAACACCCCGACGGCTTCAGCCGCCTACCTCGGGCGCAAGACCGGCCGCGGCTTCCGTGACTACAGCTGGGCTGCGTCAGTCCAGGCAGAACTCGTTGCCCTCGGGATCGGTCATCACGATGAAGCCGGTGCTCATCGGGGGAGCGGGCTCGTAGCGACGTACCCGCTTCGCTCCCAGTGCGACGAGCCGGTCGCACTCGACCTCCAGCGCCGCCATCCGCTCGTCTCCCTGCAGTCCGGGAGCCGCACGGACGTCGAGGTGGACGCGGTTCTTGGCGACCTTGCCCTCCGGCACCTGCTGGAAGAACAGCCGTGGGCCGCGCCCGTCCGGGTCCTCGATGGCCGATCTCGTGTTGTGCTGCTCGTCCGGTACGCCGACCCGCGCGAGGAAGTCATCCCACGCGGCCAGCGGGTCGGCGTCCTCGGGTAGGTCGACTCCGGGCGGGCCAGGGTGGACGTAGCCCAGTACGTCGCGCCAGAAGGACGACAGCGCCCGCGGGTCGTGGGCGTCGAAGGTGACCTGGATGTGGCGGCTCATCGGGGTGCTCCGTTCGTAGCGGGTTTCCTGTGCAGGTAGAGGTCGCGCAGCAGGCAGACCTCGGGCAGGTGGAGGATCAGCTCGCGGTGGATGAGGTCGGGCACCTCGATCGCGGGCTCGTCGAGGACCCCGGACCCCAGACGCCGAGGGCCGCCGAGTATTCGTAGGTGCCGTTGTGCAACCCCGAGGTGTTGCGGTGGCGTGACACCGTGCTGACGACCCTGCCCCGGCCGAAGGTCAGAGCGCGTGCCGCGTCGTCGTCGCGTCCTGCCCGACGTCCTCGGTGCCGTGCCCCGGGCCGCCGTCCCCCGCGTTGCCGTCCACCGGGCAACCGGTCCGGGCGTCGACGGGCGGGCCGCCGGTGCGCACGTCGACCTGCTCATCGAGATAGCGGACGCGACGTCGCCCCGGACGCCGGCGACGTCGCCGCCGCCCGCCCTATCCGCGCGCGTGTTCCGTCCGGCATCTCCTGCGAGGTGTCCGTTCGATGACCCACCGCAACGTCAGCGAGCACTCCTACGGCCCTCCCGCCGGCCCGCGCGGTCGACGAGGCAGACCAAGGACGGCTTCACGCTCGTCGTCAGCCGCCCGCGACCCGGCGTCGTCCTGGTCCGGGTGGTCGGCACGCTGTCGAGCTCGGTCGCGCGTCCGAGGAGTGGCAGGCCCACCGAACGGGACCTCGACGCCGGCCTCGTCCACGCCGACGAGCGTGAACGCCCGCCACAGCCTGTCCCGCGTCATGGGCACCCGGTACGGCCGGATCCCGGTCGCGTCCCGGATCGCGTTGGCGATGGCGGGCGCGACCGGGTTGTACGGCGACTCGCTCATCGACTTCGCGCCGAAGGGGCCGTGCGGGTCGGCCGTGTCGGCGAAGAGCACCTCGGTGCGCGGCACGTCGCCGTGCTGGGGGAGGTGGTAGTCGCGCAGGACGCGGGTGACGACGCGGCCGGCGTCGTCGAGGCGCACCTCCTCATGGAGCGCGGTCCCGACGGCCTGCGCGACGCCGCCCTCCACCTGGGCGCGGCACTGCTGCGGGTTGATGACCACCCCGGCGTCGACCGCCTGCACCGACCGCAGGATTCGGACCTCGCCGGTGGCGGTGTCCACCGCGACCCGCACCGCGTGCACGTTGAACGCCACCGACCGCGGCGTCCCGTCGTGCCGCCCCACCGACGGTTCGCCGCCGAGATCCGACGCGAGGTCGGCCAGCCCGACAGCGCCTCGCGGGGTCGTCACCGCGTCCGGGACGAGCACGCACGCATCGGGGTCCGCGCCGCAGCGTCGCGCCGCCGCCGCGCGCACCCGTCCGGCCAGGTCCTCGGCGGCCCGCGCCACCGCCGTCCCGGCGACGACCGTGCCCGTCGACCCGAACGCCCCGGTGTCGACGCCGACCGCGTCGGTGTCGCCGTGGACCGACCGCACGTGCGTCAGTGGGCAGCGCAGGATCGTGGACACGATCTGGGCGTGGACGGTGGCGGTGCCGTTGCCGAACTCGGCCGTCCCGGTGCACAGGAGAACGTGCCCGTCGGCGCCGAGGGCCACCGACGCCTCGGCGTGGTGCCCGCGCGGGGGAACGGTGGCGATCATCGTCGCGGCCATGCCCTCGCCGACCCGCCACGTGGGGCCCTCTGGAGCCGGATGACCGGACTCGGCCAGCGCCGCCTGGGCGAGGTCGAGGCACTGCGGCAGGCCGTCGGAGCCGAAGTCGAGATCGTCCGGGTGCTCGCCGGGGTCGGCGGCGGCGACGAACGGCTCACCGGGCCGGACGACGCAGCGTCGTCGCAGCTCGAAGGGGTCGAGTCCGAGCTCGCGGGCGAGCTCGTCGAGCGCGGACTCGATGGCGAACTGCACCTGCCCGAGTCCGTAGCCGCGGAAGGCGCCGGACGGCGGCGTCGTCGTGTAGACGGCCTCCGCATCGACCCGCTTGTTCGGGCACCGGTAGAGCGCCATCGACTCATGACCGCCGTGGAACAACACTCCCGGCGAGTGGTTGCCGTAGGCGCCCGCGTCGGAGAGCACGTCGATCGCGAGGGCCGTGAGCTCGCCGTCCGGGCCGGCGGCGACGGTGACGCCGACGCGCATCGGGTGGCGCAGCGGCGTCGCCGTCAGCGACTCGATGCGCGTGAGCTCCCACTGCACCGCCCGACCCGTCGCGAGGACGGCCGCCCCCACCAGATCCTCGGTGAGCATCTCCTGCTTCGACCCGAAGCCGCCGCCGACGCGGCCCGTCTGCACCCGCACGCGCTCGGCGGGAAGGCCGAGGATCCGGGCGAGCTCGTCGCGGACGAGGAACGGCACCTGTGTGCTCGTGCGCACGACGAGCCGCCCGCCCTCATCGAGCCAGCCGATGCTGGCGTGGGTCTCCAACGACGAGGGTGCGACGCGGCCGGTGTGCCAGGTGCCGGCAACCACCGCACCTCCGGCCTCCCGGGCCTCGCGGACGCCGGCGGCGACGTCCCCGACGCCCTGGTGCAGGGCGGCGACGACGTTGCGCGGGGCGTCGGCGATGCGGCTCGCCGGCCCCTTGTCGGCATGCAGTGGCGCCGCCCCGCGTGCGGTCTCGGGGTCGGCGACGGGCTCGAGCACCGCGTACTCGACGGCGACTGCGCGGCAGCCCTCCTCGGCCGCGGCGAGGCTCTCGGCCACCACCGCGGCGACCCGCTGACCGTGGAAGCGGACGACGGTGTCGAGCATGCGGGTGTCGTCGGGGTCGTCGAGGCGGTTCTCGTGGCGGGCGCTGGAGTAGAGCGCGTCGGGCACGTCGGTATGGGTGAGCACCGCGAGCACCCCCGGCACCCGGCGCGCGGCCGCGGTGTCGATCGCCGTGATCCGCGCGTGGGCGTGCGGGCTCCGCACCACGGCGAGGTGGGTGAGCCCGGGTGGAGGCTCCGCGTCGAGGGTGTAGCGCTCGGTCCCGGTGACGACGCGTTCGGCCGCCGGTGCCCGTGCCGACCGGCCCACCGCCCCGTCGGCGACAGTCGTGGCGACGGCGTCGAGCGCGTCGTCGATCGCCCCGTAGCCGGCGCAGCGACACAGGTTCCCCTGCAGGGCCCGACGCCGGTCGGCGTCGGGCTCGAGCACGGAGGCGGTGACCACCATCCCCGGAGTGCAGAAGCCGCACTGGAAGCCCGCGGCCTCGGCGAAGGCGCGCGCGACAGGGTGCGGCGCATCGGTGGACCCGAGCCCCGCCGCCGTGGTGACCGCGGCGTCGGCGGCCCGGAACGCCGGGTAGAGGCAGGAGTGCATCGGCACGCCGTCAATGAGGACGGTGCAGGCGCCGCAGTCACCCGCGTCGCAGCCCTTCTTGACCTCGACATGCCCGGTCTCGCGCAGCAACGTGCGCAAGCACTGCCCGGGACGGGGCACCGCTTCGACCGCCCAACCGTTGATCTTCACCGCAACTCGTCCCGGATCTCCTGGGCCAGCCGGCGGGTCATCGCCCGGCGCCACTGGGGGCTGCCGTGCGGATCGTCGTACCAGGGCCCCCCGACATCGAGCCCGCACACGGCGTCGTCGAGCTCGCGCACCGTCGGCGAGGTGGGGAAACGCAGCACCACGGGCCGCTCCCGCGCGGCCGTCACCGCGATCGCGACCGCACCGTCGGCATCGACGCGGCCTCCGAGCAACACGGCCGAACGCCCCAGGGGCGAGAGCGAGACGGTGCGCAGCGCGGTCCGGGACCGCAGCGCGCGGGCGGGCAGCTCGAGGGCGCGCAGCACGTCACCACGACGCAGCGTCGTGCGGTGCGCGCCGACGACGAGGTCGACGACGGGCATGCGGATCTCGCCCCCCATCGCGGGCCAGACCACGGCGACGCCGTCGAGCGTCGCGGCGAGCGTGATCATCGGCGCGGCGGGCAGCGCGAGCGCGATGTTGCCGCCCACGGTCGCGACGTTCCAGATCTTGTGCGAGCCGACGAGGGCCTCGGCGCACCCCCGGATCAACGGGACCGCGGTCCACTCCGGGAGCGACCCGGCGCCGACGACCTCGGCGAACGTGGCCGTGGCGGCGACGGTGAGGCCGGACCCGGTGACGGTCAGGGCGGGCCACGAGGGCGCCGTGAGGTCCACCAGGCCCCGCAGGTGCGGTTGCGGGACGGAGAAGAGCCACGTGCCGCCGGCGAGCAGGGTGCCGTCCTCGCCGAGGGACGCCGTCCGCCTACGGAGCGCGGCGTCGTCGGCGGGACGATCGACGGTCTCGACGGTGTGGAGGTCCATACGTCAGTAGGCGACGCGGTCGACCTTGGCGAGCCACGCGTCGAACGGCTCGAACCTGATGTCGAGCGCCATCCCCTCGACCCGCGTCCCCCAGGTCGAGCGGTCGCGGGCGAACAGCTCGTAGAACTCGCGGTCGTCGAAGCCGCCGCGGGCCGCGTCGTGCCGGTCGGCGGCGTAGACGACGCGGTCGAGCCGGGCCCACAACGACGCCGACACGCACAGCGGACAGGGCTCGCACGACGTGTAGAGCGTGGCGCCGACGAGCGAGAAGTCGCCCCGGACGCGGCACGCGGCCCGGATGGCCATGACCTCGGCGTGCGCGGTCGGATCGAGATCGCGGGTGACGCGGTTCTGTCCCCACGCGAGCACGGCGTCGGCGGCGACGATCACCGCGCCGAACGGCCCGCCACCCTCGGCGACGTTGGCGGAGGCCAGGGAGACGGCGTGCGCGAGCCAGGTCTCGTCGCGGACGGTCTGGTCGGTCATCGCGAGCACGCTCCGGGGTCGGCGGACGGGGTCGGCGTGCGCTGGCGACCGGGCCGAACGCTCAGCCTAATGGCCCGGTTCGCGGTGTGGCGTTGGCCAGGAGTTCACCCCGGGGTCGACGGACGCTGGTCGACAGTCGTGTCCGGCCCCGGAAGTGTGAATCGTGGTCCAGGTCTCATCGGGAGGCGCTCGTGCACGAGGCTCTACGGGCTCTCGACGACGCCGACGATGCCACGCGGTGCGGTAGGAAGGCGGCCACGCTGGCCCGACTCCGCGGCGCCGGCCTCCCGGTCCCCGACGGCGTCGTGATCGTGCGGGACGCCGCTGAGCGGCTGCGCCGGAGACGAACCTCGCGTTCGTCTTCGGGGTAGTCGGGGTGATCATGCTCCTCGGCGGCGTCCTGCTGTCGCGGGGCAAGTACTTCCGCTGAGTCCCACTGTGGGGCCGAGACCTGGAGGTGTCCCGTGCCGTCCCCGATTCCCGACGCTCCGGAGGTCACCTCGGCGACACCACCCGGCCCGGTCGAGAAGCAGCCGCTGCGGGCGATGCGCCAGGACCCGCTGGGCTTCCTGACCGGTGTGGTCACGACGTACGGCGATCTCACGAGCCACGTCACCGGGGGCGAGACGGTCTACGTGCTCAACCGCCCGGACCTCGTGCGGCACGTCCTCAAGGACCACGGTGCCAACTACACCAAGGCGGGCACCCCGGACGACCTGTTGCTGACCCCCCTGCTGGGCCGCGGCCTCCTGACCAGCACCGGGGAGACCTGGGCCCGCCAGCGACGCATGTGCGCACCGGCGTTCCGCCGCTCCGAGGTGCAGGGCTTCGAC
>JAABUZ0100000649.1_pt1 | contig 81526 bp, 71 predicted proteins | sample 5562091 | NCBI WGS metagenome assembly JAABUZ01 (sample SAMN12813069, study PRJNA571459) | rock metagenome | isolation source: Antarctica rocks | place: Antarctica: Victoria Land, Linnaeus Terrace sud | collected 2015-12-21
GTACCGACCTGGGCAAGAAGGCCATTTGCATACCACCATCCCCTCTCACAACCACGACTCGTGGCCCGCTACGGACGCACCGACCGCAGTCGCCCGTACTTTGGTGCCGGGTGCCCTTCGGGCGAACAGTCCGCACCTTAGGGGCCGGAATATCCAATACAACCATCTGCCGCCATCACAGCAGCACTCGGAAGGTACCCTGTACCTATAACGACTATCGTTGATCGGTCCCTTCCACGCCGAGGAAAGGGGCCACATGTTGTGTGTCACCTGTGCCAGTCCCCCGCTTTGCAGACGTGGCCAAAGCTATGCACCGCCCCGGCGTCACTAATGTTACGTCCGCTGGTATACTTTAGTAAGATGTCGATGGACGGGTCCTCGACACGTGAAAGGTGCCGGCAACGATGAGCGCGAGAGTGATGACGATCCTCGCTCATCCTGACGACGCCGAAATCTGGGTGGGTGGCACGCTGCGCAACCATATTCTTGCTGGCGCTGAGGCATTGTGTTGCATCGTGGCTGCTGCTGATCATGACCTGCGTGCACGCGAGGCAACCGCCGGTGCGTCACTTCTCGGTGCCGATGTAACCTTTCTCGGTGGGGTCGATCGCAGCCTCCAACCGACAGGTGAACTGGTGGAACGCACCTCCGCGCTCTTGCAACAGTTTCGGCCCACCATCATCATCACACACTGGGGAGACGACTCCCATCCCGATCATGTCTCAACCTATGACATCACGCGCCGTGCCATCGTCGGCGCCACGGGATTGAGCCAGACGCTCCGGCACGTCCTCTCCTGCGACACGTACCTTGGCCAGGGGCGCGCCGGCCTCTTTCAACCAGACGTGATGATCGATGTGACCGACGTCTGGATCGACAAAGTTGCGGCCATTAACGTTCATCAGACGCAGTCGCCCGATCAATATGTGCAGGCTATTGAACGTCAGTGCTGGATCCACGGCGCACGGTCTGGCGTGAAGTATGCTGAAGGCTTCCGACGCATTCCTGTGTACGGACGTATGGGAGCCGCACTGACCACTCTTCTCTGACCATCGCACCCGAAAGGATCCGAACCTTGCAAACGATACGCCGTGTGGCGATGCTGAGCATGCACACCTGTCCCCTCGCCAATCTTGGCGGACGCGACACCGGTGGCATGAACGTCTACGTACGGGAGTTGAGCCGTGAACTCGCTCGCAGGTCGATTGACGTGGACGTCTTTACCTGTCTCCGCTACCCCGGTGCGCCCGTGATAGTACAGGACATCCCGCATATGCGGGTCATCCACGTCCCCGCCGGGCCACTCGGGCCAGTCTCGCGTGGTGTCCTGTACGAACACGTTCCCGACTTCGTGTCGAATATCGAGCGCTTCGCGGGTGAAGAGGGTTTGCAGTACGACCTGATCCATGCACACTACTGGCTCTCTGGCCTCGCGGGACTGCTGTTGAGACGCGACTGGAATGTACCACTGATCACCATGTTCCACACGCTCGCCCGCGTGAAGAGCGAGCATATGCAGGCGCTGGCCAGTAGTGATGATGTGCTTCGTGGGTACAGCGAGCAGCGCGTGATGACTGGCAGCGACCGCATCGTGGCCGCCAATACTACCGAGCGCGAGCATATGGTCAAGCATTATCAGGTCGCGCCATCCAAAATCACGATCAGCCCCCTCGGTGTTGACCCCGTCCTCTTTGCGCCGCAGGATCAGCAACGCTGCAAGGAGCAACTGGGACTCGGCAACAAGAAGGTTGTCTTCTCACTCGGGCGCTTCGAACCGCTCAAGGGCCTTGATATTTTCCTGAAGGCTGCCGGTCGCCTCGTCCACGATTATGGATGGTCCAAAGACCAGCTCTGCGTGATCGTCGGCGGTGGTCCTTCAGAGGAGACCGACGTAATCAGCGTTGAAGAACGGGACCGGCTCCACGCGCTTGCCGCCGATCTTGGTATCGCCGACGCCGTTCGCTTTGTCGGCCCGCTCGACCAGCAGCGCCTGCCCGCCTACTATGGCGCAGCCGATGTGTGCGTCGTGCCGTCACACTACGAATCGTTCGGGCTGGTGGCGATTGAAGCCATGGCGTGCGGGACGCCCGTGGTGGCGACCAACGTTGGTGGTCTAGCCCTGACGGTGCAGGACGGTGAAAACGGCTTTCTGGCTGCGGTCCGCGACGACCGCTCATTTGCCGAGCAGATCAACCGTATCCTTGTCAACCCGGCGCTTCAGCAGCGGCTCGGCAAGCAAGCAGCAATCAGCGCCCGCCAATACCGCTGGAGCGCGGTGGCGGCCCGCATCCTCGATATCTATGGCTCGGTCGGCTATACGTCACACAGCCGCCGCCAGCCCGTGTCCCCGCCCGCAATGAGTCTCTGCGCTAGTTGCAGTGTCTAAGCCCACGCCCAATGCAGCAGTGTGTGCATGGTGACGGTGGCTTCTGGGCGCGAGGCATGCGCCATGTGTGAGCACGCGTTCCAGCAACGTGCGCCTGTCGCGTGTACAGCCAGGCCGCCACTGAACAGCACCGATAAGACCGCCAGGATGCGGTCTATCGTGGCCATCTGGCGACGGTACGCGGGTGTCCGAAGGGCCCTGGACTAGCCCTGCCTGTGCGCAAGACCGGGGCAGCAACACAGCGACTCGATCTCCTGCTCGTCGAACGAGGGCTCGCCCCGAGTCGGCAGGCGGCACAGGCCTACATCATGGCCGGCGGTGTGCTTGTTGCCGGGCAGCGTGTTGATAAGGCCGGGCAGGTCGTTCCGATGGATGCGTCTGTTGATCTCGTCGCCACCGCGCCGCGTTACGTCAGTCGGGGTGGCCTGAAACTTGAACACGCGCTCTCCAGCTTCAACCTGTCCCCGCGCGACCTGGTGGCGCTCGACGTTGGCGCCTCGACGGGAGGCTTTACTGACTGTCTGCTCCAGCATGGCGCGTCGCGCGTGGTCGCCGTTGACGTCGGGCACGGCCAGCTGCATCAGAAGTTGCGCGATGACCCGCGCGTCATCGTGCTGGAGCAGACGAACGCCCGAACGCTCACCGTACTGCCGGAGAGACCGGAATGTTGCACCATGGATGTTTCCTTCATCTCCGCGTTGCTCGTCTTGCCCGCGGTCGTGCCGCTCCTGGTTCCGGGCGCCTGGATGGTCGTGCTGATCAAACCACAGTTTGAGGCGGGCGCCCGTCACCTCCGGAAGGGTGTCGTGCGGGACGCCAGTGTGCGGCGAGAGACCGTGGCCCGTGTGCTGCACGGCTGTGTTGCCCTCGGACTGAGCCTCGGCGGGCTGACCGAATCGCCACTGCTTGGACCGGCGGGCAATCACGAGTACCTGGTACATGCTAGACTGGCCGGGGAAGAGGAAGGATACCCCGTTGATCGTCTGGTGGCAAGCATCACCTGGTAGCACACCGTGTCCATATTGATGATCCAACACCGCCCGTTCCCTCACCCATGGAGGATCCTTTCGTGACCGAGATCGCAGCTGCCCCCATGACCGTTCACGGGCAACCCGTAGGGCGTGACGCTCTGGGGCAACCACTCAGTATGGCTGTGCGACGCGCCGGTATCCTGTATCAGGTGAAGCGACCGCAGGTCATTGCCCTGGCGAAGGAGGTCGAGTCCTTTTTCCATCGGCAGGGCGTGGAGGTGGTGAGTGGCGCCATCACCACCGAAGACAGCATGATCTGCCAGAAACTCGATCTTTTCGTCACTATCGGTGGCGATGGCACCATGCTCCGTGCCGCGCGCTGTGCCGCGCAATGGCAGACACCACTTCTCGGCATCAACATGGGCCGTCTCGGCTTTCTCACGGAGTGCGGACCCGAAAACTGGGAGCCAACGCTGACGAAGGTTCTGGCGCAGCAGTGGTGGCGAGAGTCGCGCTGCATGCTTTCGGTGGCGATCGACGGTGTGAAGCAGCCCATGTTTGCCCTCAACGATGTCGTCCTCGCCCGTGGCGCTCATCCACGGGCACTCCACGTAGACCTGGCGATCGACGGGGTACGCATTGGGGAAGTGGTGACCGATGCCATGATTGTGGCCACGCCTACCGGTTCGACGGCCTATGCGATGGCGGCAGGAGGGCCAGTGCTGGATCCTCGCCTTGACGCGTTTACCCTGGTGCCGGTTGCTGCCCACCTGTCGATGCCCGGCCCGATGGTGCTCCCTGGAACGTCGGTTGTCTCCCTCACCAGCACTCGCAACGTCGATGCCGTGCTCGCCCTTGATGGGCAGGTGGATCTTCCCGTCGGCACCGGGCAGACGGTCACCGTTCGTGCTGGTGAGCACGCCTGTTTGTTCGCACGGACGCAGCCCGCCGACCGCTTTTACGCGACGATGGTGACGCGGCTGCGGCGGAAGTAGGGCACGCTATGCTCCTTGAATTGAGCATTCGCGACTTTGCCATCATCGATGCGCTGCGACTCGATGCAGGCAATGGGCTGACCGTCCTGACCGGCGAGACCGGTGCCGGTAAGTCGATCATTATCGACGCCATGGGCGCAATCCTCGGTGGACGTGTTGGCAGCGAATATATCCGTGAAGGGGCAACCTCGGCGCGCATTGAGGCTATTTTTTCGGTGCCCCAGACGCTCCCACCAGACCTCGCCGTGCTCCTGGACGAGTATGGCCTCGAACCGGAAGATGGCACCATCGCCCTCAGTCGCGACCTCGCCCGTAGCCGCGGAACCGCTCGCGCCAACGGACGCGCGGTCCCCGTCAGTGTGCTGCAATCACTCGGCCAGCACCTTGCCGCCATCCACGGGCAGACCGATCACCTGGCGCTCTTGCGTGCCTCCGACCAGCTCGCCTTGCTCGACCGCTACGCCGGGCTCCAGGAACGACGCGTTCGGATGAGCACCACCATCGCGTCGCTGCGGCAGGTTCGGGCTGAACGGGTCCGTCTGTCGAAGGACGAACGTGACGCCGTTCGGCGGCTGGAGTTGCTGCGTTTCCAGATCGACGAGATCGAACAGGCGGCGCTGAAGCCAGGCGAGGATGTCGAACTCGAGCAGGAACAGCGCGTGCTGGCCGGTGCTGAACGGCTACAGGAACTTTCGGCACAGTCGCTCACCCTCCTGGCCGGTGACGGTGGCGATGAACCCAGTGTTGAAGACCTGTTGGCTCGTCTACACAGCAGCCTCGTTGATCTGGCACGAATCGACCCCTCCCGGCAAGAGGTCGAAACTGCCGCTGCCACGCTCCTGGAAGGCGCGCGCGACCTGGCACGGGATGTCCGGCGCTACAGCGAACTGATTGACCACGATCCCGCTCGTCTGGAGGCCGTACAGGAGCGACTGGAAACGATCAAGCAGCTCAAGCGGAAGTACGGCACGACAATCGAGGAGGTACTCGCCTTCTGGACGTCGGCATCTGACGAAGCAGAGACTCTGGTTCACCGTGAGGAGCATCAGGCCGATCTTGCCGACCGTGAGCACGCCCTGGTGCTGACGGCGGCCTCCATGGCAGCTGAACTTCACCACGAGCGCGTCATCGCGTCTCAGCGTCTGGCCCGTGCCGTGGAATGCGAGTTGAACGACCTGAGCATGGCCGGGGCGCGGTTCGACGTCGCACTGCGGCAAACGCCTGACCCTGAAGGACTTCCCTGTGATCTGGCGGTCGGAACGGTAGAGCCAGGGCCGTATGCCTTTGGCCCGTGGGGAGTCGATCGTGCTGAGTTTCTGGTGGCGCCGAACGTGGGAGAGAGCTTGAAGCCAGCGGCGAAGATCGCCTCAGGTGGTGAAACATCACGCATCATGCTGGCGTTGCAATCTGTACTGTCCGAGGCGGATCAGACGCCGACGATGGTGTTTGATGAAGTGGATGTGGGTGTCGGTGGCCGCAATGGCCGGGTGCTGGGCGAGAAGCTCTGGCAACTGGCTGCACGGCGGCAGGTCTTCTGTATCACGCACCTGCCACAGATCGCTGTCTTTGGCGATGTCCACTTCAAAATTGTGAAAGAAGTCTATGAGGGCCGCACCCGCACAACGCTGCGGCAGCTCGAACCGGACGGACGGGCCGAGGAGATTGCACAGATGCTGGGGGGGCACCGGGCAGGGCAGACAACCGCTGTGGCTGCACGTGATCTCCTGCACGAGGCTGACGAATGGAAGCAGACCATGCACGCTCCCCACATGATCGCCAGCGGTGAGTAGCCGGTCTCTGTCCAACGCCCGTGCGTCGATAGAAGGGTCACGACAACTGTGATACTCGCATCCCCCGTCGTCGCACCTATCGAATCCCGGAAAAAGTGGGCAGTGCTCCCCCGCATACCTGACGACGCGCTCGCAGAGATTGGCACGGGGTTACACCCGCTGATTGCCCACCTCTGCTACCACCGGGAGATGCGTACACGGGACGAGATTGACCGTTACTTTCGGACCCCCGTCGCGGAGAGCGACGACCGGTTCCGGCTCCCGGATATGCGTGCGGCGGTTGACCGTATCGAGCGTGCCGTGAAGTGCGGGGAAATGATCGGCATCCATGGCGATTACGACGCTGATGGCGTCTGTAGTACCGCTCTTCTGGTTGAGTTTCTCTCGACGCTGGGGGTGAAGCCGGTCGTGGTGATCCCATCACGGTTTTATGGCGGATATGGCCTCCACTGTGACGCGCTTGATCAGCTCCGTGCCAGCGGCGTCACGCTGCTGCTGACGGTAGACTGCGGTATCTCGAATAAGACGGAAGTAGCCTACGCCGCGACCCTGGGCATGGACGTCGTCATTACCGACCACCACGCCGTTCCGCCGGACCTCCCGAATGCGCTCGCGGTGGTCAACGCGGCGCGGACTGCTGGCGGTCATCCTGATGACCGGTGCCTCGCGGGGGTTGGCGTCGCATATCGGCTGGCGGAGGCACTCAGCACGCGCTTCCCTGGCTCCGCTGCCGCACTTCCCGCGTTGCTCGACCTCGTGGCACTCGCAACCATCGCCGACATGGCGCCGCTCCGCGGACAGAACAGACATCTGGTGCAACTCGGTCTGGAACGCATACGGTCGAATCCGCGGCCTGGCCTGAAGGCGCTCATGGTGAAGGCCGGGATTCTGCAGCAGAACCTCACCGCCGAGAACATCTCGTTCGCGCTCGCTCCCCGTATCAACGCAGCCGGGCGCATGGGGGATGCGATGGTGGCATACGATCTGCTGATGGCCAAAAGTAGTGCGGATGCTGAGCCGCATGCTGAGACGTTGCAGATGCAGAACCGGAAACGACAGGACAACCTCCACATGGTGCACCAGGAGGCTCTGGATCAGGCGCGCCAGAGCCCACGCACTGCACCGTGCATCGTGGTCGCCAGTGAGGGATGGTCGCCAGGTCTCATCGGCCTGGTGGCATCGCGGCTGGTGGAAGAATACTACCGACCGACACTGGTGTTCACGCTCGATGGTGACTGCTATCGCGGTTCAGCACGGAGTATTCCAGGCTTCGACATCACAAAAGCGCTCGGGGCCTGCGGCCACCTGCTGCACGAGTTCGGGGGCCACGCGATGGCTGCCGGTTGCACGGTGGCCCGAAACAACCTGGATGCGTTACGGAGCGATCTGCTGGCACACGCCACGCCTTTGCTGTCTGCCGAAACCCTGGTCCCCACACTTCGGGTTGACGCGCCGATCAAGATCGAGACGTTGCACGATCCGGCAGTTCGGCATGCTCTCCGACAGATGAGGCCGTTCGGTGCCGGTAATTGCGAGCCGCTCTTCGTCCTACGCCGGGTGGAAACACGCAACGCCCGAACCGTGGGCAAGGACCACCGCGGCGCGAAGTTCACCGTTGCGAATGGCGTGAATATGCCCGCCATTGCCTTCGGTTTTGGCGACCTGGTCCCCACCATCACCCGGCGGCGCTGGGTTGACCTCGCATTTCATCTCCAGAACGATTCGTTTCCTGGTGTCGATGGAGGTATGCAACTCTTTGTCAAAGACGTTCGCGTTCTTTGATGATCCTCGCACAAGAGACGTTCCAGGGGCTGAACACCCCACGTTGACATGGACGGATTGAGGTGGCAATGATCCCCCTGTGCATCCCTGATACGAACGATGCTGAACTAGAAGCCGTCGCGGCTGTGCTGAAGTCGGGCTGGCTGGTTCATGGTCCCGTCGGAGCCGCGTTTGAGAAGGAGTTCGCAGCCTACGTCGGGGCACACCGAGCCGTCGCTCTCAACTCGTGTACCGCGGCACTGCATCTGGCGCTTCTGACGATGCACCGCCCCGGCGAGACAGCAGCGAACGTCCTCGACCGTGAACATGCGGGCGGGGAGGTCATCCTCCCAAGCTTCACCTTTGTCGCATCGGCCAACGCAATTGTGCAGGCGGGCTACACGCCGGTGTTTGTGGACATTGATCCATACACGTGCAACGTTGACGCCGCGTGCGTGGAAGAGGCCATCACCGAGCACACCGTCGCACTCATGCCTGTTCATTACGCGGGGCAGTGTGCGGATATGATGCCACTGCTGCGCCTGGCCGATCAACACCGACTGACACTCATTGAGGACTCTGCTGAGGCGATCGGAGCGACCTATGGCAAGCGACGAACCGGCTCGTTTGGTCTGGGCTGCTTCTCCTTTTTCGCAACAAAGAACATGACGACGGGCGAGGGCGGCATGCTCACCACTCAAGACGACGATACCGCTGAGGCCGCGATCGCGCTCCGGGGCCACGGCATCCCCAGCGGCACCTGGCAGCGCAACAAGGCCGATCAGCCATGGAAGCGCAACGCCATCTATCCCGGCTTCAACTTTCGTATGCCCGACATCCTGGCGGCCATCGGCCGCGTGCAACTGGGCAAGCTTGATGCGATGAATACTGCGCGTCGGCGGCACGCCGCGTACCTCCATGCACACCTGCCCCAGGATGAATTGCTCCTGCCCGTGGAGCAGGGCCACGGCCAGCATGTGTATCAGATGTACACCGTCCAGTTGACGTCCGCCGACGTGGTGCGGGATCGCTTTGTGCAGGAACTGCGGGCACGGGGCGTGGGTGCCAGCGTTCATTTCGACCCCCCGGCGCATCTGCACGACTACTATCGCGAGCGCGGATGCAACCGCGTTCCATTACCGATCACCGAGATGGTTGCCAACCGCATCGTGACCTTACCCATGTACCCGACGCTCACCGAGGACGACCTGAAGAGTCTGGTCCGGTCGGTGAAGGAGGCGCTCGTCGCGGCGCGACGCTAGCGATGGACGGGCCGTACTTTCGCAGTGCGGGTCTCCCGGATCGGCGTTTCTGGCTGATCGCGGCAGCAATGGAGGCTCTGTACCTGCTCCTGACGTGGTCGTACCCGCTCACGCGCTACTACGCGGTCCCACTCATGGACCTTGGAAAGCTGACCGACTTGGCCTACGGACCGCTCGTGGTCTATGTGGGTGCGTTGGTCACTCTCTACGTGCTGTATGTCGTTGGGTATCGGTGGGCACGGGATGCATCGTTTCACTCCGGGCTTCCGTTCCTGATGGTGACGGGAACGTGCATGGCGCTGACGATGCTCTGGCTTTATCCTGTCACGGCAAACGACCTCTTCGACACCTTCTTTAACGCCCGCATCCTGGCCTATTACAACGCCAACCCGCTGGTCGTGACGGCGATTGCGTTCCCCAACGACCCCTTCCTGATGTACAAAGCATGGCTGTACGTTCACGCGGGCAATGGACCACTCTGGTGGGAGTTGACGATGCCTTTCAGTGTTGCCGCGGGCACGCATCTCCTCGGGGGGCTCATCGCCTTGAAACTGCTGGTCGTGCTCTTTTACGTCGCCAGTATCTCCCTGGTCTGGCTGGCGATGGAAAGGATGCGGCCCGAGCGCGCGTTTGCCGCCACACTCTTGTTTGCATGGAGTCCGGTCCTGCTGTATGAAGGTGCGGGCAACGGCCACATCGATGTGATGATGATGTTCTTTGCACTGGCCGCCTGGTGCTCACTCGAGCTTGACCGGCCCTGGCTGGTATTGCCGCTGCTGATGCTTTCAGTGCTGACGAAGTTCGTGACACTGCTGCTGGTGCCGCCGTTTCTCTGGTACACGCTCGTGCGATGGAAGGAGCGAGGGCACGTAATCGCCGTCCTGGTTGGGGGTGCCGGGTCGCTGCTGCTTGGCGCCTTGATCTATGCGCCCTTGTGGCCGGGGAAGGCCACCTCGGTGGTGGAGAGTCGACAGCAGTACTTCACGACATCACCGGCGACCATGTTGAACTACTTCTACCCGAACCACGATCTCACCCAGCGGCTTGCTCGTCTCGTGGGTGACCACGATGATACATCCGCGTCGATGACGCTTACCCGGTATACCGTCTACGGCATCTTTGGGGTGTGCTACGCGTGGTACACCTGGCGCGCCGGTCGCAGCCGTGATGATCTGCTTCGCTCCTGGTGCATGATCCTGTTCAGCTACCTCGCGGTGGGTGTGCTCTGGTTCCAGCCGTGGTATCTCGCGTGGCTGGTCGTGCCCGTTGCCCTCCGGCCCGACGACCTTGCGATGTTACGACGCACCATCGTCTTCTGCGTCTCGTCGCTCGCCCCGTACTATACCTTTTACCTGTGGGTGGCGACCTACCAGCCGGTGCCCTGGGAGGAAGTGATGACGTGGACGACCGCCGTGATCTTTGTGCCCGTGCTTACCGTGGTGCTGTACGATGTTGCCCGCTGGTGGCTTCGCTGGGACGCACCACGGCACGAGCGAGCGAGGTTGATGGATCGCGTCGCGTAGCTGGCAGCCTGCACCCAGTCCTATTCGCCTGCGTGTTCCATCTCGTCCAGCATGCCCTGGATGTCTATGGGGGGACGCTGAAGATGAGTACTTGGCACCATTAGGTTATAACGTCGCAATTTCTCTCGGACGCCCTGGGCCTTCTTGCGGTGCTCTTCGCGAAGTTCGCGTCGACGGATGCGCGATGCCAGCGGTGCCTGGGCAACCATGCGCTTGCATGCGGCAAGGTCGTCGTCGATCTCTTTTGCCAGCATCATCCAGGGCAGGGCAAAGTTCTGGTCCCCCATCACGCGGTGGACGGCCCAGGTGCCTTCCCGCTCGCCTGGTTGAGTTGAGAGATCCAAGGGTTTCCCTTTGCCCTGGAGATTGTCGAATGCGCCCTTTTTTCGCGCCTCTTCGAGTTGGGTTTCTATCGCTGTCTGATATTTACCCAGTTTCAGTAAAGTGCGATATCTTTCTTGCCGTACCTCCGGGTCTTCTTCTCCAGAAGGCGAGGCTGCGCCAGGGTCTTCCGCTGCACGTGCCTTTCGCTCCGCCGCCTGTGCCGCACGATCCCGGTACAACTCGCGCAGTGCTCTACGCACCTCTGCACCACGGGAAGGTGCTGGAGGTTCCTGTAGAGGCGGTGGAAGGGGTGTCGGGATTGCCTCCGGAGCGTTGTGGGTGTGTGAAGCCGTTCTGGTGGCAGCCCTGTTGTCGGCTATTCGCCCCGTAAACCGCGACCACAGCCACGACAGGCGGCCAGGTGCCGTCGGGGCGGTGGAGGACGATGCTGTATGTGAACGTGAGCGGTCGGCTGCTCCATCCCAATATGTGGCACGGTGGTCGTCTGCCGACTGATGTTCGTGTTGTTCCTGCTGGTCGGCCATCCACGTTCCTCCGTTCCCCAGGACCACCCGGCCAATCTTCTCCTCTCACCACTATACCGCGTCGGTCCAGCCGGTTCCACGAGGTGTCGGACACACGGCGCGGGTGCCATGCTCCCCATTGGAATGTCCGCCGGATTCCTGGATCGCGTTCGGTCGTTCCGATACCGTGCCGGTTGGCACGTCCCTGTCACCGTCGGCCATCTGCCGTCAAAACTCTGCTGTCCGTGAGCCTGCTTGACACGACCCTGACCTGTTTGTTATGTTCGGACACGGAGTGATCGACACGAATCTGCTGTTCTACTCTGGAAAGGGCCAGCTGTGCAGAGTCCACCCCTCGAAGTCGAACGTTCGACGGTCATGTACGACCCCAGCGAACCGCGCCTTTCGGTGGAAAGTGGTGGTAACTCGGTCGAGATGAACTTCGTGCAGTCCCCGGCACGGTTTCTTATGCAGGATGATGAAGGAAACGTGCGTACCGCACTCTGGCTTTCGGACGACGAGGCAACGGTCCTGGACAAGATGCTGGGGTATATCCTCGATAAAGTGAAAATACAGGAAAGTAGCCGTATCGCGCTCGAAGGCCTTCGCCCACGGGTTCAGCGTTTGCTCGTGTCGGAGGAGTAGTACGTGTCGTTTGGCCGTCGTGTCTCCACGCTTGTCTGGGCACAGTGGCCTCCCCTGGTGCTCGCCTTTGCTACCGGTGCGGGCTATATCGCGCTTCAACTGCTTCCTCCCCTCCTCATCCGTGACGCCCTGGCGATCCTCGGAGGGAAACCGGGCGGCCTGATCCACAGCGTTGCTGCGGCCATCTGGTGGCTTCTTGCCGCCAATGCGGTGCGTGGCGTGCTGTTCCTTGTCAGTAACCAAATGGGGCATATTGCCGGGTACAGGATCGTTCGGTCACTCCGCATTCAGGTGTACGACCACCTTCAGAAGTTGAACCCTGCGTTCTACACGCGTGAAAAGACAGGCAACCTCGTCTCGAAGGTCGTCAACGACGTGGACACGATGGAACTGTTTGTCGCGCATGCACTGCTTCAACTCTTCACGAGCCTCGTGATGATTCTCGGGACTGCGGTCATTATGTTCATCATCAACTGGCGGCTGGCCCTTGTTTCCCTGGCGCCCATACCACCGCTGGTCCTCGTGGCGCTCTTTTACGGCAAACAGATGCAGGAGAACTACCGATCATTGCGGCGAAGCCTGGCGGACCTCGCGGCGCAGCTGACCGATAGCCTTTCCGGCATCATGGTAGTGCAGGCGTTTACCCGGGAACGCCAGGAACTCAAGAAGCTGGAGCAGCGGGCAGACGCGCTCTACCAGCACTTTGTCAAAGCGTCGTGGCTCTTCCACGCGTCGATGCCGCTCATCGAATTCCTGGGCAGTCTGGGTACAGTACTGGTGCTCTGGGTTGGATCAGGGGCCCTTGGCGGCGCCACCATCGAAGATATGGTGGCGTTCTTCCTCTACATCCGCTTCTTTTATGTGCCCATTTCACAGATTGGTCAGATCAACGACCAGGTACAGAATGCACTCGCCGGCGCCGAACGGATCTTCGAGGTGCTCGATAGCGCGCCAGCAGTGGTTGACGCCCCCGATGCCAGGGTGCCCGAGCAGCCGGAGTGGAGCGTCAAGTTCCACAATGTCACGTTCGGGTATGGGCAGGAGGTCGAGGTGCTTCACGACGTCTCCTTCCGGGTCGCTGAAGGCGAGATGCTGGCCGTCGTCGGGCCGAGTGGGGCTGGCAAAACGACCATGACGAAGCTGGTGGACCGTTTTTACGACGTACAGGGGGGTCAGGTACTGGTGGGCGGTCGTGACGTCCGTACGTTGCCGCTCGCGTTCCTCAGATCGCACGTTGGCCTGGTGCTCCAGGACGTCTTCCTGTTCGACGGCACCATTCGAGAGAACCTGTTGGTGGGGAGACCCGACGCCTCAGAGGCGGAGATGGTCGCCGCGGCGCGTGCGGCAAATGTCCACGACTTTATTCATGAACTACCCGAGGGGTACGACACCTTTGTAGGAGAGCGGGGGGTGCGCCTCTCTGGAGGGCAGAAGCAGCGTGTGTCCATCGCGCGCGCAATCCTCAAAGACGCTCCCGTGCTGATCTTGGACGAGGCCACATCGTCAGTTGACACCGCGTCGGAAGCGCTCATTCAGGAAGCACTGAATCGGCTGGCGACCACGCCGCTACGTCGTTCGGCATTGGCGGGAGAAGCAGTCCACCCCCGTCGCCGCACCACGATCGTTGTGGCCCATCGGCTTTCCACGATCAAGCATGCGGACCGTATTATCGTCTTGCGAGACGGGCATATCGCGGAACAGGGAACACATACGGAACTGCTCCAACGTGGTGGTCTGTACAGTGACCTGTACCACGCGCAACTCCGCCGCCAGGAGTGGGAGCTTGTGGAGAGCGATGAGCCATCGGCGGTGCGCACGTCCTTTCGCTGATGGAGCTTCCAGGCGCAAACGGGTCAAGAATGAGGTCACCCGGTGGGGCGCGGTGCGGCACGTCCTTTAACGAATGGGGCTTCCGGGCGGCACATCAGTGTCCGGTGTCAGCAGGACAATGTGCCCGTCTTCATTGGTGCTTCCCAGAACCAGTACTTCCGAAAAGAACCGCCCGATCTGGCGGGGAGGGAAGTTCACCACTGCCACGATGAGCCTTCCACGCAGGGTTTCCGGCGTGTACAGATCGGTAATCTGTGCCGATGACCGTTTGATGCCGAGCATCCCAAAGTCGATCTGAAGCTTGTATGCCGGTTTCCGTGCTTCAGGGAAAGGCTGTACGTCAATAACGCGCCCGACACGCATGTCGATGCGCTGGAATTGATCAACGGTGATGACCGGCTGACGGGGCGTCACATCGCTCATGCGAGCCCTCCATACGTCCTCACTGAGAAGGAGGGAGGACCTCGTTCTCCTGTGTTTCTCGGTTATGCGCGGTGCGTCAGTCTTGCATCTGGTTCAGCAAGACACGTGCTTGGGTCCAGTTCCGTTTGGTAGACTTTTCAAGCGGCATCGGGCATCATCTATGCTTACGAGGTGGTATGCATGGCTTTCATGACATGCGTGTCCTTGCCCGATGTACCCCACGTTTGCGCGTTCACTTCGTATCATTGAGGTCATCGTCGTGCGGTGTGTTCACCACCAGCTCGGGTGCGGTTCCTATGAGTGACCAGGATCTTCCTGCACACCAGCCTGTGTTTGCCCCTGGCCAGGGAGGGACATCGCTCGCGCCACTTTCTCTCCACGATGCTGACGAAGATCGGGCGCTCCTGCGCCAGGAACTCCGCCGACGTGACGATGATGAAGGGTTCCTGCTCGAGGCACACCAGGTGTGCGACAACAGTGCGGACAGCGAACAGTACCTCCTGGATATCGCTGTCCTCGTAGCGGGGCGCTACGGCGATGTGTGTTCCTTATATCTTCGTCGGGAGGGACGTGACTATCTTGATGAAGTCGCATCGTGGTGTCGTGACCCGCTGAGGCGAGCGACGCTGAGCGAGCAGTTGAAGCGCTTTCCCGTCTTGTTTGGCAAGGGCGCGCGTGGGGGCGTTGCCGCCAGTGGCAAAGGAGTGCTCTTAACCGACCCGCAGCACGATCACCGTGCCGACCCCACATCGACCTCTGTCCTGTACGTCGGTTCCACGGTGATCGTGCCGTTGAAGGTGGGGCAACGCGTTCTTGGCATCCTTGTCTGTACCAATCTTGTGGGAACAGCGCCACACACGCATCGTGACCTGACGGTGTTGCAGCGGTTGGCCGACCGGGTTGCGCTCCAGGTTGAGCACGACCGCCTGACAGCCGACGTACTGCGAGAGCAAGAGGAGCGGAAACGGGATAGCGGTCAGCTTGATGCGGTTATTGACAATGCCCTGTTCGGTCTCGTGATGCTGTCCGACGATGGGGCACTCCTGCGCATCAACCCGGCTGCGCGTACGTTGCTTGACCTTCCCATGAACGAGCGCTCGCCCTTTTTGCCTGCGTACGAAGCGGCCGAGCCGCGGCTCCGGTCAGGTGATCTGCTGCCGCCTGAACAATCCCCCCTCACGGGGCCCTTTCCCGGCAGGGTGGTCGGTTCGCTCGACTTTTCGATCGTCGTGGGTGGTCGCGGCAGACGTGACTTTGGTCTGACGGGCGTTCCCGTCCGGAATGCCGACGGCGTGGTGCAGTGCATGCTGTATGTATTTCAAGATGTCTCCAATCGATTGCAGCTTGAGCGCCAGAAGAACGAGTTTCTCTCGATTGCCAGTCACGAGTTGAAGACGCCACTGACGAGCTTAAAGGGATACATGCAGTCGCTCGTGCGGCGGATGCAGCGGAACCCCGCATCGGTGACTGAGGCGGAGTTGAAGGATAAATTCCGCCGCATGGTGGGGCAGGTAGACCGGCTCGCGGAACTCATTGATGACATGCTGGATGTGTCACGCGCGCAATCAGGCAAGCTTGCATTGCGGCTCGAACGGGTAGATTTGCGGGAACTCCTTCAGGAGGTGGTGGAACGGACCTTTCCTGTATTGGCAGATGTTCAGCCCACCCATACGTTGACGCTCTCCCTGCCTGATGCGCCGGTCGAAGGGATATGGGACCGCAGCCGGATAGATCAGGTGCTGACCAATCTGTTGACGAATGCCGCCAAGTATTCGAGTGCAGGAACCACAATCTCTGTCACCGTTGAGCAACGCGGAAAAACCGCCGTGATGACCGTTGCGGATCAGGGCATCGGCATACCTGCCGACGATCAAGCACGTCTGTTTCAGCCTTTCTTTCGCGCTCGAAATGCGTCGCTCAACGACTATAGTGGCATTGGGCTGGGTCTGTACCTGACACGGGAACTGGTGCTCCGCCACAACGGCAGTCTGAGTTTCGAAAGTCGTGAGGGGGAAGGGAGTACGTTTCGGGTTGAGTTGCCGTGTGACGCGGCACTTCCCCCAATTGGGAGTGTGCGGCATCCCTCGGCTCGCGGGTAGTTACGACTTGGGTGGCAGATCCAGAAGCTCCTGGACGGTATCGAGCCGTTTCTGGAGATCGAACGGCTTGACGGGCAGGCTATCGAGGATGACGCCGGTTGAGCCGATGGTAACGTCCATCATTGCCGACATGACGATGTTCCTGGCGCGGGCATTCTCCAGTTCCTGATACCCGTTAGACAACCACCGGTTCACGATGGCGCGCTGTCACTCGCTCGCGACGGAGCAGTGGCGCAAGGTAGTGGCCTGTGTGCGATGCGTTACATGCGGCGATGGCCTCGGGTGTGCCGGTGGCAACGATGTATCCACCGCCATCACCGCCTTCGGGTCCCAGGTCGATCACGTGGTCAGCCACCTTAATGACGTCCAGATTGTGCTCGATCACCACGACGCTGTTTCCCTTGTTGACCAGCCGTTGAAGGATCGCCACTAACCGGTCAATGTCGGCATAATGCAGGCCGGTGGTAGGCTCATCAAGAATGTAGACGGTCTGGCCGCTGTTGGGCCGACAGAGCTCTGTGGCGAGCTTCAGTCGCTGCGCCTCACCCCGTGACAACGTCGGCGCGGGTTGCCCGAGCTGCATATAGCCGAGGCCAACATCGACCAGGGTAGCCAGGACACGGTGTGCATCAGGCACGTGTTCGAACAGGTCAGCAGCCTCCCCGATCGTCATGCGCAGCACATCGGCAATGCTCTCGCCCCGGTACTTAACCCTGAGCGTCTGGGTATTGTAGCGGAGACCACCGCACGCGTCGCACGGGACCGTCACATCGGCCAGGAAGTGCATATTCACGGACACCGTGCCGTCGCCCTTACAGGCCGGGCACTGGCCGGTACGGTCGTTGAAGCTAAAACGACCTTTCCGAAAGCCGCGGACGCGTGCTTCGGGTAAGTTGGCAAAGAAGTCACGGATCGTTTCAAAGACACCCGTGTAAGTAGCAGGGTTTGATTTGGGTGAGCGTCCTATTGGGTCCTGGTCTACCGCGATCACCTTGATGAGGTGTTCGATGCCGGTGATGTCCGTATGGGTTCCGGGTTCCTCGTGGGCATCGTGGAGCTGCCGCGCCAGCGCCCGCGCAACGATATCCCCCACCAGGGTACTCTTCCCGGAGCCGCTCACACCGGTCACGACGACAAAGCGCTCGAGCGGGATGTCGACATCAATCCCTTTCAAGTTATGCTCGGTGGCTCCACGGATCCGGAGTGTTTTGGTATAGGCCCCGCGGCGTTCCGGCACCGTCAGGCCCTTCTCCCCGCGCATATACTGCGCCGTCAGTGATGTGGGTGACGCGGTAAACTCGGCCAGCGTGCCCGAGGCAACCACGTGCCCCCCATCAAGACCCGCGCCTGGCCCCAGTTCAAGCACGTGGTCAGCCGCTTCGATCGTGGCCGCGTCGTGCTCCACGAGGATGAGCGTGTTGCCAAGATCGCGGAGGGTCCGGAGGCTGGCGAGCAACCGATCGATGTCGCGCGGGTGGAGACCGATGCTCGGCTCATCGAGGACATAGAGCACTCCCACCAGCTTACTGCCAATCTGCGTCGCCAGGCGTACGCGCTGGGATTCCCCGCCGGAGAGCGTCGCGGCACTGCGGTCAAGCGTGAGATAGCCCAGTCCGACGTCACTCAGGAACTGGAGTCGGTCGTTGACCTCCTTGAGCAGCTGTGCCGCCGCCGACGCGGTACGTGCCGGAAACGACAGCTGGGAGAAGAACTGCCTGGCATCATCGACCGACTGCCTGCACGCCGCCGCGATGTTTTTCCCGTCGATGAAGACAGCGCGGGGAATGGGCTTCAGCCGCTCGCCATCACACGCGGTACAGACGACCTCCGACATGTAGGCTTCCAGCCACTGCTGCCATTCCGGGTCGGTTGACTCGCGGTACCACCGCATGAACTTGGGGATCAGCCCCTCCCACTCCACATCGCGCTGGATGTTCCACTGCGATGAGCGTCCGCGCGATTGAACCTCGACGCGAAAACGCTGCCCGGAGGTGCCGAACAGCAGAAGATCCTGGTGTTCCGGGAGCAGTTTATTCCACGGCGTATAGAGGGTAAATCCGTAGTGCTGCGCCAGCGCGTCAATCGTTTCGAACCGGCGGCTGCCATAGCTCCGCCAGTGCTCGTTAGTGATAGCAATCGCACCGCCCATGTAGCTTTTGCTGCCATCGGGTACCACCAGGCGTGGATCGAGTCCACGTACCACGCCGAGTCCGTGGCATGAAGGGCATGCTCCGACGTGGCTGTTAAAAGAGAAGAGGCGAGGCGCCATTTCCTGCTCGAGAGCCCACATGCACACCGGGCACGACGCCGTCTGGCTGAAGGCATGGCGGCTGCCATCGGGGCCCTCGATGATTAGACGGCCAGCACCTTTGCTCAGCGCCAGCTCCACCGAGTCGGCAATCCGGCCACGGCCGTCAGCGTCCAGCGGCAGCCGATCGACCACGAGTTCCAGCGCATGCGCGTCGTCCGAGCCGAGGCCAGATACGAGTTCATCGATCCGCTGGATCTCGCCATCGACCACGATCCGCAAAAAGCCCTCGCGCCCGAGTTGGCGCAGCAACTCCTCGCTCTGACCGCGTACCTCTCCGAGTGGCGCAAGCAGGGTTGCCTGACCGCCATCCGGGTACAGCACGAACAGCTGTTGCACCATTTGGCTGGAGGTGCGTGCTGCGAGCGGACCGTGCCCGTTGATGCAGTGCGGGGTGCCAGCGCGTGCATAAAGCAGACGCAGGTAGTCATACATCTCCGTGGTCGTGGCGACGGTCGAGCGCGGGCTCCGGCTGCTGTTCGCCTGGTCGATCGCGATAGCGGGGGCGAGGCCCTCGACGCGGTCAACGTCTGCTGCGTCGCGCCGACCCAGGAACTGGCGGGTGTACGAAGACAGGCACTCGACAAAGCGGCGCTGTCCTTCGGCGAAGAGGGTATCAAGTGCGAGGGTTGACTTGCCGGAGCCGGACACGCCGGTGATGACCGTCATTGCCTGCTTTGGAATCGAGACGTCAATATGTTTCAGGTTGTGCTTGTGCGCGCCATAGACGGTGATGAACTGGTCGTTGACGCTGTCACTGACGGGTAACTCCTGTGGCGCTGCCTGGTAGGCGGTCGGTGACTCAGCGATGCCGTCGTGGGGCTGGGCCGGGTGGAGAAGTTCGTGCAGGAGACGCCCCGTGTACGACTGTTCGACGGCCATGATGTCCTCTGGCGTGCCCTGCGCCACAACGGCGCCGCCAGCCTGTCCGCCCTCGGGCCCCATGTCGATGATGTGGTCGGCCACCTTGATCACATCCGGGTGATGCTCGATGACCAGCACGGTGTTGCCCACATCCACCAGCCGCTGGAGCACGTCAATGAGCTTTCGGACATCGGCGATGTGGAGGCCAGTGGTCGGCTCATCGAGGATATAGAAGGTGCGTCCGGTCGCGGGACGGCTCAATTCGCTGGCGAGCTTGATGCGCTGCGCTTCGCCACCCGACAGCGTCGTAGACGACTGTCCGAGGGCGAGGTAGCCGAGGCCGACGTCCACCAGTGTCTGGAGAATACGGGCCAGCGGTGGCACATGCTCGAAGAAGTCGCGTGCCTCCAACACCTGCATCTCCAGCACATCGAAGATCGTGGCGCCTTTGAAGCGGACATCGAGTGTTTCATGGTTAAATCTGCGGCCGTCGCAGGCATCGCACAGCACTTCGACGTCGGCCATGAACTGCATTTCAATCTTTTTCGTGCCGTCGCCCTCACACGCCTCGCAGCGTCCGCCCTTGACATTGAAGGAGAAGCGCCCCGGCTTGTAGCCACGAACGCGCGACTCGGGGAGCTTCGAGAAGAGGTCACGGATATGATCGAAGGCGCCGGTGTAGGTGGCGGGATTGGATCGTGGAGTACGGCCAATAGGGCTCTGGTCGATCTCGATGACTTTATCGATGTGCTCGATGCCGGTAATCTCGTCGTGGGCACCTGGACGGCCGCCTGCATTATGGAGCGCCCGTGCCAGGGCCACCTTCAAGACGTCATCGACGAGCGTGCTTTTTCCTGATCCACTGACACCGGTGACGCAAAGAAAGGTGCCGAGCGGGATATCGACGGAGACGTTCTTCAGGTTGTGCTCGCGAGCGCCACGGATGCCGATGCTCGTGCCGTGTCCGCGTCGACGTTTGGTGGGCGCGGGGATGAACAGATCTCCCCGGAGGAACTGCCCGGTCAGCGACGCTTCGACACGAGCGACGTCCTCTGGACGGCCCTGAGCGACGATCTCGCCGCCCAGCACGCCTGGCCCCGGGCCGACATCGACCACCCAGTCGGCAGCTTTGAGTGTTTCATCGTCGTGTTCGACCACCAGCACGGTGTTGCCGTTGTCGCGCAGGCGGTGCAGCGTGCTGAGAAGGCGGCGGTTATCGCGCTGGTGGAGGCCGATGCTCGGCTCGTCGAGCACATAGGTCACCCCCTGGAGACCCGCTCCGACCTGGGTCGCCAGGCGGATGCGCTGTGCCTCCCCACCAGCCAGCGTCGTCGCATTGCGGTCGATGGTGAGGTAGTCGAGCCCCACGTCGATGAGAAAGCCGACGCGCAGCCGAATTTCACGGAGCACCTGCTGCGCGATGACGACCTGCGATGTCGTCAGCAGCTCGACTTCGGGTGACGCGAGGCGGTCGATCCAGGTGGCGATCTCACGGGCCGAGCACGCGGCAATGTCCGCGATGTTCTTGCCGTCGATTGTCACGGCGAGGCTTTCGGGCTTGAGGCGCTGTCCTTTACAGTCATGGCAAAGACCCGGCGCCATGTAGCGTTCGATGTGGTGGGCGTGCGAGCCGGTATAGGCGTCGACCATCAGCGGGATGATGCCTTCCCACTTTCGGCTGCTGACCCCCTTGCCCGAGGCATTGCCCGTGGAAGAGTCCCACGCCCACGCGTGGCGGAACGTGCGTTTGCCCGAGCCACGGAGGATGAGTTCCCGCGCGTCGTCCGTCAGATCTTTCCAGGGAGTGTCGATGGAAAAGCCAAACGCCTTCGCCATCTGCTCCCAGCCATCTATGCCCAGTCGGCTATACAGGATCGTGCCACTGTCGTTGGTGATCGCGAAAGCGCCCTGGCGGATGCTCTTGTCCGGGTTCGGCAGGAGGAGCGACAGATCAATCTCGGGGACCCGACCCAGACCGTCGCAGGTGGGACACGCACCCTGAGGCACGTTGAAGGAGAAACTGCGCGGTTCGAGTTCCTCGACACTGAAGCCGTCTTTGGGGCAACTCAGATGACAGCTGAAGATGTGCTCCTGGTCGTCCACCTCAGCGATGACAAGGCCCGACGCCATCTTCACGGCGTTCTCGACGCCTTCGGTCAGGCGACCATCGTCGTCCTGCTCGACGTCGAGGCGATCGATCACCACGGAGACGTCGTGCTTCTTGTAGCGATCCAGGGCAATTGGCGTATCGAGAGTGTGGATGACGCCATCGACTTTGACACGCCGATAGCCGCTGACACGCAGTCCTTCGAGTTCGGCCCGGTACTCGCCCTTCCGGCCACGGACAATCGGCGCAAGGATGGTGATGTGGCGTCCGGCCCAGTCGTGCAGCAGCTGCTCGACCACTTCCTGTGGTGTCTTCGCGGCGATAACCGTGCCGCACTTCGGGCAATGGGGGGTGCCGACGCGTGCAAAGAGCAGCCGTAGGTAGTCATAAATTTCGGTAATGGTGCCGACCGTGGAGCGAGGGTTCCGGTTCGTCGTCTTCTGGTCGATGGCGACGGTGGGCGACAGTCCCTCGATGTGATCGACTTTTGGCTTCTCACGCTGACCGATGAACTGGCGGGCGTAGGCGCTGAGCGATTCGACATAGCGTCGTTGCCCTTCTCGAAAGATCGTATCGAACGCCAGCGATGACTTCCCGGAACCGCTGACGCCAGAGAAGACAATGAGCCGGTCGCGTGGGAGGTCGAGGGAGACGTGCTTGAGGTTATGCTCGCTGGCGCCGCGGATGATGATTTTGTCTTGGGCCACGTTTCGGGGTGCTCCTCGATCCAGGCTGGCAGCCTGCGCTGCCTGTCGCGGCAGGTAGCTACCAGCATGACATGGAACGCCTGTTCGAGGCAAGCAAGGGAGCACAACGTGTGCGTGCAAAGCGGGGAACCCAACAGGGTGACACACAACAGTTTGGCGGACCATCACACTCCCGAAGTCATCCATCTTGGACACGCACCCGATCTGCATACGGACCATACACAGGCGCTCTCGTCAGCCTACGACCTTCATCCTGAGCGCTTCGTCTGGCAGGTTCCCAAGCCACCGGCGCTGCCCACCACTATCTGGATCAATCCGCCTACCCCGTCAAAAGAAACGGAGGTTGCACACGAATATCGCCGCTTTCGTGTCTCATTTCTATAGACTGGTTCCGATCGATTACTTCTTGATTCGACTTTTTTCCCATTCTAAAGTGCTTGTTTGGCAGCACGTCAATGACTATCGACACCACCTTGACCACATTTTCATCGTTGTGTATAATCCCGCCGTGATCGAATAAGATGACACCTATCTCGCAAAAACCCGAGAAGCGCTGGCCGATGCCGAAAGCGAGTACGCCAATGGCAGATACAACAACTGCGCGAACCGCTGTTACTACTGCACGTTCCAGGCGGCAGTAGCGGCACTGGAGACGAACGGCGTTACACCACCCGAACAGGCAGGCGGCACGTGGAGCCATGGTGCCGTCCATGCCGAGTTCGCCCGCCAACTCATCAACCGGCGTAAACTTTACTCCGGCGAGTTGCACGCCACGCTGGTGCGCAACCAATCCCTACGCAACATCGCAGACTACGAACGGCACTGGGTCACCCACATTCAGGCGGCGCGAGCAGTACGCCGGACGAGGGACTTTGTGGACGTGATTGAGCGAGAAGGGAGGCAGGCATAACCAGCGAACGGGAGCGAGCAGAGCGGGAAACGCCAACCGGTCTGGCGGTGGCGGACCTGCGCCTGATGATCAGCGCACGCTATCCCTCGGCCCAGTTCCGGGTGCGAGCTGGGATCGACGACCCTGATGAGGTCATGGACCTAGTCATCGACCGGCTGGTACACCTCCAGATCGAGGAGGGACTGGCGGTCTCGGTACTCTCCGTGCATACCGCCGAGCGTGCAGCGAGGACCAGGGAGCAAACGACGATGAAGGAATCGGGCAGCTTGGCCCTCCCCAGTTCAGCCATCGTATAGTGTCCCCTCCGGCCAGCAGCCCTGCGCGATGCAATCGTCCTCCACGGTGACGCCGACTGCACACGACGTCTGAGATGTGGGACTGGCGCTGGTGGCAGGTGTGGATCGTGGATATTCCGGAGGAGGTGGTGTGAGACCGGCCTCTGAAAAGAAGTATCGGCGGCTGGTTGGCGACGAGGGTGCGGACTGTTCGCCCAGAGGGCACCCGGCACCAAAGTACGGCCGACTGCTCTGAAAAAGGAAGTTCGGCGGCTGCTTGATAATGCTACGTTTCGGTGGTTGGGCGCGGCCAGCGACTGAAGTCGCGCCTGACACGGCAACGTCCGCCTTCGTGGACTCCCCGCGTGGTTCCACGGGGATGGCATGCTTTTCATGCTCGGTGGTGGCCCCGAGGGCCGTCGATACTGCGGTCGGTGTGTCCATTGAGCAGGACGATCATCGTGGTTATTGGATGCGCACCAGCCATTGCGGGGTTACTGGCTCCACATGAAGACGGGGCCATGACGTTCCAGATCAGCGGTCAGTCGCTGCTCAGCACGGCCGCTGTACCATTACAGACCGGGTGGAATCTTGTGGGCTATCAGGGAAGTCCGGGAACACCGATTCTGATAGCGATGCAGGCTGTGGAGACGAACCTGGACATCGTCTTCGGATTTGACGTCAGCAAAGGCGGCATCACTAGCTACTTTGCTGATGCGGTGAAGGGCCGTGTCCTGAACAACCTGGACACGGTAGATGGCATGCAAGGCTACTGGCTCCACATCACGGGAGGCACGTCCCTCCAGTGGCGGGGGAGGTAGGGATTGGTGTTAGGCGGGTGGGGATGGACGCTGCGACAGCTACAGGCGCTCGTAGCGTTCGACATCAAGGCTGAAGACGGTGGCGCCACCAACCTGCACTTCGACCGGGTAGGGCATATAGAACTCGCCGGGCTCCATGATGGGGGGTAGCGGGTTGATGTACTGCGTGCGGGTGTGGCAGTTGTCTTTGATGATCCGCATCACTTCGTTGACCCTGGCCTGGTCGACGCCGAGGAACAGTGTGGCGTTGCCCTGTTTTAAGAAGCCGCCGGCGCTGTTAATACGGGTGGGGCCGGGGTGACCTGCCGCGATCAGCGCATCGATCAGCCCCGGTGCGTCTTCTCCCTGCACGATGGCGACGAGTAGTTTGGTGTCTGCCATGAACCGTCTCCTATGTCCAGAACCGCGATACAGCGGCACGTATCTCTACGTGTACCTCGTCGATCGAACGTGTCGCGTCGATGACGGTCCATCGCGCCGGTTCCAACGCGACCAGGGCGAGATATCCGTCACGGACCCGGCGTCGGAACTCCAGCCCCATGGTATCAAAGAAGTTACTGTCGCGTTGGTTGACCGGGGCAGTTCCACCTCCTTCCCTGCCTGCCGTTCCAGATGGATCGGAAGCCTGCACGAGGTCTTCTTGCGCGGCCGCTGAACCGCGGGGTACGCTGGTTCCGGTGCGGTGCATTGCGGTCTCGGGGTCGATGTCCAGCAGGATCGTGAGATCGGGGTAGAGGCCACCGGTGGCGAAGGCGGTGACGGCACGGAGCGCGTTCAGGTCGAGTCCACGGCCATACCCTTGATACACGAACGTCGAATCGGCGTACCGGTCGCAGATGACGATATCGCCGCGCTGCAGGTGCGGTCGAATCTCGGTGGCGACGAGCTGGGCACGCGCGGCGCTCATGAGCAGTGCTTCAGCGGCAGGTACGGTGGTTGTGGCGTGGGACGGGAGGACGACGGAGCGGATCTCCTCGCCGAGGGGTGTTCCGCCGGGTTCCCGCAGAAAGTAGGCGGGACGCTTCTCGGCAAGGAGATAGTCTCGGAGCAAGGCGAGTTGGGTAGTTTTGCCACACCCGTCTAATCCCTCAACGGAGATGAAGACGCTCACGGAATTCTTCCCTTGTAGGGTGCGGACTGTTCGCCCGAAGGGCACCCGGCACCAAAGTACGACCGATTGCGTGCCCAGAGGGCACCGGTGCGTCCACTGGGTGCCAGGTTCGCCGGGTTGGTGGCACCGTCGCCAGACAGAGTGGAAGGACCCGGTTGCTGTCATCCCTCTGGGGTGCCCCCGCAGGGCACCGGCGACTGGTTAATGATGCCACGTGTCGTTGGTTGGTCACGGCCAGCGACTGAAGTCGCGCCTGGCACGGCAAAGTCCGCCTTCGCGGACTCCCTGCGTGGTTCCATGGGGATGGCATGATTTTCTTGGGCGGTGGTGGGCCGCAGGGCCGTAGATACTGCTCCGAAACTAGGACTTGCCGGTTGGTAGATTGTAGGGGCGTATTGCCCCGCTCGCTTCGCTCGTTACCGCCTCTACGCGTCAGCGCGCCCTGATTTTCATCCCTCGGGGGTGCCCCTGCGGGGGCATCGACGCTGCCCCAAAAATGGGTCTCGGCGGCCGGTTGACTAAGCCTCCGACTGCCCTGAAAATAGCCCATCACCGGTTGGTAGATTGTAGGGACGTATTGCAATACGCCCCTACGCGTCGGCGCGCCCTGATTTTCATCTTCGGTGGTGGCCCGTAGGGCCGTGGTTACTGCGGTCGGATGGCAGAGCTACGGCGACTGCCTGCCCAGAGGGCACCCGTATGGCGGCTATGGCCCTTTTCATGCTCGGCGGTGGCCCGCAGCGCCAGGGACACGGTCGGGTGAGACCGGGACCGTCACTCGCGTGACCAGTCCTGATGACCACCACCCCTGCCGCTCGGTGAGATGCGTACGCGGCGGTTCGGTTCGTTCCCTTTGCTCCGCGATGTCAGGTTGTAGCGTTCAGCCATAGCGTGCTGCATGCGCCGCACGTACGAGTTTTGCGGGGCAAGGTCTACCGGCTGTGCTCCGTTCAACACCATGGTGATGGCGTCTTCGGTCTCTTGCAACGCAAAGGTGGTGGGGTCAACCGACAGGTGAAAGATAGACGAGAGCGCAGCTTCCATTTGCTGCGTGGTGTTGCTTTTCAGCACGTGCACGGGTATGCCAGCGGCCTCGGCATCACGGAGGGCCTGTGGCTTCTTGCGGAAGTAACTTTTGAGGGTGAGGACAGCCTCGGCATCAGGCACGTCGTGGACGATGACGGCGGGTACTTTTGTGGCCCGCACGGCACTTTCCAGGCGTGACGTCGCGACACCGAACGGGTAGATTTTCATCGTACGCGTGCCTGTTGGCGGGCCGGGGAAGTCGCGTGACTCGCGCGTCTGCGGTGCTGACCGATGTGCTGGTTCTGGTTCCGTGTTGAACCGCCCACGTGACACGCCGTCCCCTACAGCGCCCCGCTGCTGCTCGTGCTGGGACAGTGGCGCCTTGCCGGGTTTCGTGACGACGTGAACCTGGCCATCCTGACTTCGTTCGCGCACTTCCGCGTGAAACTGCTGGCCCAGAAGAATGGCGTCGATGGTGGCGGCAACATCGGGATGGACGGTGACGTGCTGCCAGTCGATAATCTCAACGACCACCTGAAACGTTGGTGGGGCTTTGCGCTCCAGGACGGTCTTCTGGGTTCCGCGGCGGCGGGCCTCTTCGTCACCCAGCGTGACCGCCTGGATACCACCGACGAGGTCCGACAGGGTGGGGTTCATCATAAGGTTGTCGAGGGTGTTGCCGTGCGCGGTGCCGATCAGTTGGACGCCGCGTTCGGCGATCGTGCGGGCTGCGGCGGCTTCGAGTTCGGTGCCGATTTCGTCGATGATGATGACCTGTGGCATGTGGTTCTCGACCGCCTCGATCATCACGGCGTGCTGCAAGCTGGGCGTGCGTACCTGCATGCGCCGGGCACGACCAATGCCCGGATGGGGCACGTCACCGTCACCCGCGATCTCGTTGCTGGTGTCCACGATGACGACGCGTTTGCGTAGGTCGTCGGATAACACGCGTGCCACTTCCCGGAGCATGGTTGTCTTCCCGACGCCGGGTTTTCCCAGCAAGAGCACGCTGCTGCCTGCTTCTATAATGTCGCGGATGATCGCGATGGTGCCATAAACCGCACGACCGATGCGGCAGGTTAGGCCGACCGGTTTGCCCGCACGGTTCCGTATCACGGAAATGCGGTGGAGCGTGGCTTCGATGCCCGCGCGGTTGTCGTCTCCTATCGAGCCGATGCGATGGAGGACGTGGTCGATGTCCTCCTGTTCGATCGGCGTGGTTCCGAGCGATACTTCGCTGTTAATGTAGCGAGCTTCTGGTGGCCGACCGAGGTCCAGCACCACCTCCAGCAGTTCGCCGACAGCGGGCTGCTGGTCGAGGCTGACGCGCACATGCTGCGGGAGCGCACCGAGGAGAACATCGAGATCGTCAGTGACGACATCGTGAAGGAGCGAATTGCTCACGGTCAATCCTTTATCACACTAGAGGGGATGCGTTAACGTGGGAGACGACGTGATCACCCGCATGGCTTCGACTCAGATCACGGCTATCGCGGCACTCTACCGGCTTGAGCACGGGTCTCGGGTTGTGGACGACGGACAGGGCGGGTGTGGCATGATCCATCGCACGAAGCGGTCGTGGCTCGCTGACATACGCAGCGGTATGCTTCACGAGAATGGATCGTGAGTAGCCTGGTGTGAAGCCGAGTTGTCGGACAACGCGCAGCGTGTCCAGCTCATAGTGCCGCACGGTGGTTACCACATTCCGTACCTCTTCCTTCCCGAGTTGATGCAAGCGTCGTTGCAAGAGACGGACCACCTCGACGGTTGCTTCCGGTTTCATCTTGATGTGCAGTTCAGCGACGTGATGTGGTCGATGCACGACCAGAGCGATGGCCGCCACGAGGTCAGGTCCGGCCTCGATCACCTCCATGGTGACGCGCATGCCCATCAGTTTTGACAGTATGGATCCGCGAAGCGGAAAGAGGTGTTCATCACTCGTGAGGTTCTCGACAAACTGCACACCCTGGGGTGTGGTAGCGGTGTAGATGCGATGGAGTCTCCATTGATCCCCGGCAACAAATGGCCGCGTCGCGGGAACGGGCCCTCGTTCACTGAGTGTCGGTGGCCCACTGAGCACGAGTACCGTCTCCTGGGCATACTTGCGAAAGCCAGCATCATTGAAGATCGTCTGACGGTCGTCGTCCTCGCGGACGCGTGTCGTGATTTTGGTAGCCCCTTCAGCGGCGGCGACGCTACAGCCAAACTCCAGGAGAGCGGCACACTCCTGGGACACGTCGCCCGACCCATCGTGGCAGAGATGAATGACTTCCCACCGATGGCCACCGGGACGACGGACCAGGTGGAGGAAGCCGCGGGGCCGCATATCGCGCATATCTACAAAGATACGACGCCGCACTGGCGTCGGAGCCAGGCAGCGGGGGAGCAACGCGGTCACCAGCGACGACGCCGACAGGCCGGACGCCTGATCGAGTCCTTGCAGGGAGCCGGAGAGCGGTTCTTCGAGCAACCTCGTGAGGGCAGGTATGTCGTACAGGCGGAGGGCGCGGATCATGGACAGTTTCGCGCTAGCCCGCACACGGTGGAACCTCCCCTTGCCAGCACGTCTGACGCGACTGCCGCGACAGTGGCCCATGCCGAAAAGCCGCCCGTTACCGGGTTCGTTCTAGAAAATAGCGGTGGAGCCGCGAGTCGGGCGTCAACTCTGCATGGAATGAGACGGCGACATGCTTCCCCTGTTCAGCAGCTACAACGGTACCATCATCGAGGGTGGCCAACGGCGTAACATCCGGCCCGATGGTCACAATGCGCGGAGCACGAATAAAGACGCACGGAAACGGCTCTTCGCCCAGGGCCGGAATCTGCAGGGGTGTTTCGAAACTGTCGACTTGCCTACCGAATGCATTGCGTTCAACCACGATATCCATGATACCCAATCGTGGCTGATCACGCCCAACATCGGCTGCCATGACGATCATTCCAGCGCACGACCCCATGACGGGCAAATCGTCGCCTGCCCGTACACGGATTGGTTCGAGCAACTTCCACTCCACCAGCAATTTTCCGATGGTCGTGCTCTCCCCCCCGGGGATAATGAGCCCGGCAAGCCCGTCGAGGTGCTCCGGGAGTGTGACCCGGCGGACGTCCACGCCCAGACCACGGAGCGTCTTCTCGTGCTCGGCGAAGGCACCCTGCAGTGCCAGGACACCGATGGTGGGCACGCTGTCGTTAGACTCCGCGGCCCGCCATGAGTTCCTGTACGGGGATGGCTCCGATTTCCAGGCCCCGCATCGGCATACCGATGCCTTTGGACACGTCAGCGATGATCTTTGCGTCCATGTAGTGGGTCGTTGCCTGGACAATGGCCTTGGCCGTGCGCGCCGGGTTGTCGCTCTTGAAAATGCCCGAACCCACAAAGACGCCTTCGGCGCCAAGCTGCATCATCAGTGCGGCATCGGCGGGGGTCGCGATGCCACCGGCCGTGAACATCACGACGGGCAGGCGGCCATTCTGGGCGATGTCGGTGACGAGTTCGTATGGGGCGCCGAGGTTCTTGGCCTCGGTCATCAACTCTTCGGCAGGCAGGACTTGGAGCCGACGAATGCCATCCATGACGGCCCGTAGGTGTGTGACGGCCTGGACGACGTTGCCAGTGCCTGCTTCGCCTTTGGTGCGGATCATGGCCGCGCCTTCGCCGATGCGGCGGAGCGCTTCTCCCAGGTCGCGGCAGCCACACACGAAAGGCACCTTAAAGTTGTGCTTGTTGATGTGGTAGAGTTCGTCGGCGGGGGTCAGTACTTCGCTCTCGTCGATATAGTCGACCCCGAGCGACTCGAGTACCTGGGCTTCGACAAAATGACCGATGCGTGCCTTGGCCATCACCGGGATCGTGACAGCATTCATAATGTCCTGAATGAGGGCCGGATCGCTCATCCGAGCGACGCCGCCTGCGGCGCGGATGTCTGCTGGCACGCGTTCAAGCGCCATCACCGCACATGCGCCTGCGTCCTCGGCAATCCGCGCGTGTTCGGCGGTGACGACGTCCATGATGACGCCGCCTTTGAGCATTTGTGCAAGACCCTTCTTCAGGGCAAATGTTCCGGTATTCATAGGTTGTCCTCCTGATGGTGGAGCCGCGTCTCGGGGTATGCTGTACGTGCAGCGAGCGCCACCGGACTGCTGGGCCATAATGAGGCACAGTGACTTGCGGCCCTTGTTATTGTAAGCGTTTCGTTGCCGGGCAGCAAGACAACAACCACCCGTGCTTCAGCGCAGGCTGTTGATAACCATCGAACGAGTTCGTATGCTTGCTTTGTGTGCTGGTGGTGATCAGTGCACGCCGTGTCCTTACCAGAACCGACGGCGGTAGCGACGGCCTTGCGGGCCACCACTGACGTAGCAGACGCGGCATCACCCCTAACCCCCTCGTGGTGTCGATCGGGTCTTTCCCTTGACCATCGGCGCTGTTACCCGTACCGTAGTCGTTAGACGTAAGCGGTAGCGCCTCGGTGGCATCATTGACGCGCTCGGCCTGTAGCGGAGCCAGCACGTGAAGCTTTCGGTCGTCATTCCGGTGTACAACGAGCGGTGCACCATTGAGGAGATTGTCCGGCGGGTACGGGCAGTTGACCTGAACAAAGAGATCATCATTGTCGATGACTACTCCACCGACGGGACGCGCGATGTGTTGCGGGAGTTGTCTGCCGAGCATGTGATGGTGGAGTATCACGCCCGAAATCGGGGCAAGGGGGCGGCCGTTCGGACGGGGCTGGCGAAAGTGACGGGTGACATCGTCCTGATCCAGGATGCCGACCTTGAGTATGATCCTGATGACTACCACAAGCTCATCCAGCCGATTCTTCGTGGGAAGGCGCAGGTCGTCTACGGCTCCCGGTTTCTGGGGGAGCATAAGGCGATGTTTTTCTGGCACATGGTTGGGAACAAGCTCCTGACATTCGTCACGAATGTGTTATACGACACGACATTGACCGACATGGAGACGTGCTACAAAGTCTTCACTATTGACGTCGTGCGCCGTCTCACGCTGACGGAAAACCGCTTTGAAATTGAGCCGGAAATTACCGCGAAGGTCCTGAGGATGGGCATCCGCATCTACGAAGTGCCCATATCGTATGCGGGTCGGGAAACCTTCGAGGGGAAGAAGATTACCTGGCGTGACGGCTTCCCTGCCCTCTGGACGCTGGTGAAGTATCGATTCCACCGTTGATGCGGCGGGGGGTGCTCACAGACGATGTCTTCGGCAGCCAGACAACGGCGATCCGGGATGCCGTGTGGGGTGATGTGCCAGTGGGTGAGCGCGAACTGGCGATCATCGACACGCCACAGTTTCAGCGGTTGCGACATGTGCAGCAACTCGGCTTTACCTCGCTGACATTTCCGGGAGCGCGCCACACCCGCTTCGAGCATTCCCTGGGCGTCTATCACCTCACGCGTACCGCGCTTTTGCATCTGTTGCGCCAGCCAAACTGTCCTGCGCTCACCTCCACCGACCTGCTCACGGTCCTGGCAGCGGCGCTGCTTCACGACGTGGGGCACTATCCCTTTTCGCACGCGGTGGAGGAACTGGAACTGTCCACGCTTCGCAACCACGAGCAGATCAGCCAGTGGATAATTACGGAGTCGGACGTAGCGAACGTCCTGCGTTCGTGCTGGGATGTAGACCCTCCCCGTGTCGCTCGTCTCATACGCGGCGAGCAGAGCCACGAGCGCATCGATGGCCTCCTCAGTAATCTTCTGACTGGCGCGCTGGATACAGACAAGCTCGACTATCTTGTGCGTGACGCTCGCGCGTGCAACGTGCCGTATGGCATGATCGACGTCGAACGGCTCATTCAGGCCCTGCGTATCTGGGAAGACCCGACCGACGGTACCGTGCGGCTGGTGGTGGATGAGAAGGGCATGGGCCCGATGCAGTCGCTGGTGTTTGCCAAGTATCTGATGTTTGCCAACGTCTACTGGCACCACACCAGCCGCGTCGCGACCGTGATGTTTCTGCGCGCGATACACGACGCGCTGGAAGAAGGGATGGTGCAGCCACGTGACCTGGAAGGCAGCGACGACCGCCTGCTGCTTCGGCTGCTCCACGACCGATGCCCGGAGAACAGTTCGAGCCGCCGCCTGGTGCTTGCCCTGGAGCGGCGTCGGCTGTTCAAACGGGCCGTGATCCTCACGGATGAAGACCCGATGTATGCCTCTCTGAAGTTGCTCAAGCCATTTCCCATGGTCCGGCGCGACATTGAACTGCGCTGGGCCGCCACGATGCGGCGGCGTACCGGGCGAGCACTTGCCGACGAGAGCATCCTGCTGGATATACCTGAGTCGAAGCGTTTCGGCACGGCGATGGATGTCTCCTGTACCGTCCCGCCGCGTGGCCACCGGAACCCTGTCCCCTGGAGCGTGATTTCGGGGCTATCTGAAAACGATATGGCACGGTATCAGCGTGCGGTCCATCGCGTCCGCATCGTCACCGTCGACGAGCAGCTTGCCACCGAGGTAGCGGCCAGTCAGGACGTGCTACTGGCGGAGGCACGACGCATGATCAAAGCGCGGGGAGTGGATCGGGCGCATCCCGTCGTTCAGACAAGTCTGGAGTTATAGCTGTGGCAGACGATTCCCTCGCGCGGGTGGCACGGGTGCATCAGGTGATCGAGGAACGGGCTGATGGCAAGATGTATCAGCAGTTCGAGATTGAAGGTGATGTGCGGTCGCACCTGCGACTATCCACCCGGCACCGGAATGAAGGCGAGCTCGAGGTACTGATCACCATTCAACCGCCGCCCGCGAAGCGCTGGCGGGTGACGCTCGAAGAGCTGTAGACGGGTCTATGACAGCGCTTGCTACCTGTGCCCGACGCGGTACATGGGCTATGCTGTGTTCGTTATGCATGCGTCAACGCTTACGACGGATACCTGGCAACTGAACGGGACGGACCTCACGGTCGAATTCCGCTCCGCGCCCGATGCTGTCTTTGTGAACGTGACGATGCGTGGGCCCACGCCTGTACGCGACGCGATGAGCTTTGTGAGTCTGGGTGCCGCCGAGCGGTGGTACGTGCGCTTCTCGCGTCAGTTACAGCGGATGGGGGCGGCTCGCACTGCCCGCTCAGTCGTGGAAGCGTATGGCAACCCGCACGACCCGTTTGTGGACCTCCGTGGCGGTCGGCGTACGGCGTCGTCTCCGCCGCCACCTCCGCTTCGTCAGATTCTGGTCCACGAGTCGTATACGGTCCTTGGCGTCCGCCCAGGCGTCCACGAGCCGGAGTTACGCACGGCATACCGGCAACTGGCGCTGAAGTGGCACCCTGACCGTTCCGACGACCCACGGGCTGAGGCGACGATGGGGATGATCAATCGCGCGTACGACGATATTCGCCGTCGCGAGGGCATGCAACCGTAGTGCAGAGCAGACAGGCTCAGGGTGTGCTACGCTCAAAGGTGTGATGTGTCGGCATCACAGCATCCTCAGGTCTCGGCCGAACATCGTTGGGTTTGTACAGCGCCTACCTGGAGCAATCCATGCACCGCCGCACCTTTCTCCGGTCGCTGACTGCCCTTGCGGCACTGCCCGCGATAGCACTGCTTTCGGCCTGCGGTGCACTCCCCCATCCTCCAGGCACGCTGAAAAAGGCGCCGACCACGCTTCGGTTTGTCATGGGCCCATTCTTCAACTTCGGAGCGGTAGACGCGGGCGACCAGCAGCAGCTTCCGCCAATTATGGAGAGCTTTCATGCGGCGTTTCCCGATGTCACGGTCGAAACCGTGCAGGTGACGGACTTCCAGGTGTACCAGCGGTACAGCAAGACCTACCTGGACCCGTCGGAGAGTTCACACGCTGATCTCGTGATGGTGCGGAGCCTGGGGAACCCGATCGATGTGACGCAGATGGTGCCGCTGGAGCCGCTGCTGAAGCGTGATAAAGATATCAAGCTTGATGACTTCTACCCGCAGGCGCTGCATCGTATGACGCTGCAGGGGCACATCGTCGCGTTGCCGCGTGACATCCAGCCCAACATGATCGTCTATTACAACACAGACCTGCTGAGCGAGGCGGGAGTTGCACCCCCGACTGAAGGGTGGACGCTCGACGAGTTTTTGCAGATGACACAGCAGATTTCGCGCACGCTCTCTAAAAGAGCTGAACCGGCTATGCGGTACGCCTTTACCGATACCAACTCTGTGGACGGCTTTTTTGCTTTTATTCAGTTATTCGGCGGGGCCCTGATGGATCGCAATACCGGGACTATCACGATCGATGATGATGCGGCGGTGGCGGGTGCCCAGTTCTACGCCGATCTGCACAGCAAGTACCGGGTCCTGCCGAACCGGCTGGATCGCACTGTCGCCTACAGTGCAGCAAGCCCGGTCACGCAATTCATCCTGGGGAACGTGCCCATGTTTGCCACGTCGCCCGATATGATTTCCCTGCTGCGGACGATGAAGCGACAACTGTCGTGGGATATAGCAACGTTACCAATCAAGCCAGACGTGAAGCAGAACTGGGACGCGATTGCCTCATGCCTCTTGATCCCGAAGGCGAGCACACAGCAAGATGCGGCCTGGGCACTGGCGAAGTATCTGTCGGTGGGACCGGGGATGCAGGCGCGGGCCGGCCTGGGGGATTTGCACCCCGCCAGCAAGAAGCTAGCGATGGGACCGGCGTGGCTGAACAAACAGGCGCCCAATAACCGGCCGCTCCTCAATACCATCGGGATGGAGCGGATGATCGACACGGACCCGAACGCGCCATCGGCGATACAGGGAACACCTCTTCCCGGTACCGGGCCTGACAATAATGCAATGTACCGGGTGGTCTACAACAGTCTCGATGACCTTCTGATGGGCAAGATCACTGCACAGCATCTGCTCAAGCAGGCCAAAGATGCCGCGAATAAGCCACTGAGCGGACGGTAGGGGCAGACGATGGTGCAGGAGCCGATACCGGCAGTGTTGCCCCAGCGGGTGACGAACCATGCTCGATTAGTGTGGACCGACTGCTTCGGTACCGCAGGGGCCGCCGTCGGTGGTGGAGTCACGGAACACTTCGTTGCCCTGCATGTCGTAGAGCGGTCGGTACCACGAGGAGAGTTGTTCTGCTGACTTGCCCGAATAGTGGCAGATGAATGAGCGGCGGAACCTGTTGGCGGACTGGTTCGGGTATGACCCGTGAATTAAGTTGCCGCCAAAAAACATGACGTCGCCTGCCGCCATCCGAACGGGCACCTGCGGCAACCCTTCTGGAACAGGGACATAGTCCTTCGTAAAGGACACCGCTGTGTCAGCCTCTTCCGGGCACAGGATGTCGAGCCGATGGCTTCCTGGGGCCACGAAGAGGCAGCCGTTCTCCTCGTCGGTGGCGTCCACCGCAACCCAGGCGGCGATGCAGGTGCCGGGTCGGACCTTGAGGTAGAAATTGTCCTGATGAAAGGCCTGGCCACGGGCGGTGGGCGGTTTCCAGTAGAACATGCTCTGCGCGGCAATGGGCGGTTCCCCGAGCAGCGCTTCCAGGACGCTGGCAAAGGCGGGGTGCAGCATATAGCGCCTGCTGACGATATCGACGCGGTGCGGGTGCATCATGCGCGGGTACGTTTTGAGGATGTCACCCTCCGCACGGGCTTTTTCCAGTGGTTCGGCCTTAAAGCATCCCTTCACCGACCCACGGGCGTGGAGGGCATCGAATGCCTCTGCCAGTGTGTCGATGTCTTGTCCCGAAAGCAGACCGGGTATGACAAGGAATCCCTGCTGGTGGAAGGCGGCGACGTCGTGTGCGCTCACGCCGTGCCGCATGGCGGTTTGCGTCATGTGGGTCTCCTCTCTCATGTATCAAGGGTGGATCATGCGTTGCTTTTCGGGTACTGTACGCTGCGATGGGCATGGATGCAATTCTGGAGGGAACAGTGGCGGAGTTGACGGGTTCGGTGGTGCTGATCACGGGTGGCTGCGGCGATCTCGGGCTGGCGATCTCGGCACGTCTGGTACGGGCGGGCGCCTTTGTCTGCGTCAATGACCGCATTCCGCAAGAGCAAGCTGCCATCAGGTTAACGCGGGTGGATCCTTCGGGGACGCAGATCCATTACTATCCGGCCGATGTTACCGACCGACCTGCGGTCGATGCGATGATTGAGGAGATTGTGTCGACGCGGGGGCGGCTCGATATCGCTATCTGCAACGCCGGTATCGTGGAGAGCGCGCCTTTTCTCGATGTCAGTCTTGACAGCTGGCAACGCCACATCGCTAGCAATCTCACGGGTGTCTTCAACACGGCACAGGCAGCGGCGCGGTCCATGGTGGCGCAGCGGGTGGCTGGCCGCATTCTTCTGACGGGAAGCTGGGTGGGCGAGGTGCCCTGGCTCGACATCGCCCCGTACTCGGTCAGCAAGGCGGGGGTTCGCATGCTGGGACGGTCGATGGCCAAGGAGCTGGCGCCGCTGGGCATCCGTGTGAACATCATGTCCCCTGGTATCGTGGGGGCAGGTATGGCTCAGCGGCAGTGGGACACGGAACCGGCGTATCGCGCACGCGCCAGCACCGCGATTCCCCTGGGGGAACTGCAACAGCCAGCATCGGTGGCTGAGGCGATGCTGTGGCTCTGCCTTCCGGCCAGTGATTATATGACCGGCGCGGTGCTGCTGGTGGACGGTGGGGCGAGCCTGTTCGGGCAGGAGTAGGCCTGGTCGGTTCCGGTATGATACCCTCTGCCGTGCGAGTGGGACAGTTGGATAGTTGGATGTCACAGTGCAGACCGCACGTACCAGCGCCGACGTGAAAGAGGCGCGTCCACGCCAGCCGTTTCGAAATCCTAACTTCTGCTGGCTGTATGCCGCGACGTTCTCCTGGAATCTGGCGCGGTGGATCGAAATGCTGGCCGTGGGTTGGGTCGCGTTTGAACTGACGGGCTCAGCCTGGGACGTTGCGCTCACGGGGTTTTTTCGCAACGTGCCGCTCCTCGCGCTCGGTCTCGCTGGTGGGCTGGTCGCTGACCGGTGGGACCGGCGGACCATTCTCATCGTCGCGCAGGTGACCAACCTTCTCGTGACGTGCGCGATTGCCCTACTGCTCTGGACGCATCACCTCGCGTTCTGGCATCTTGCGGTCGCGAATATGCTGCTGGGGGTGACCTGGGTCTTCGACTGGCCCGCACGCCGCTCCCTTTTGCCCGATCTGGTGCATAAGCGTCTGGTGCTCCGGGCGTTTGCGCTGGACAATCTCAATATGAACATGACCAAGGTGCTGGGTCCGCTTCTCGGTGGGGGTCTCATCGCCCTGGTCGGTGTCTTCGGCTGCTACGTTGCCCTGGGCGCCGTCTACAGTGCTGCTCTGGTGGCGCTGTTCCCCCTGGTGATGCCACCTCGGACATCCCTTGCGCGTGGCACCTCGGTGCTGAGCAACCTGGGAGCCGGGATCAGAGCGGCGCGAGCGTCCCAGGCGGTCATTGGCGTACTGGCCATTACCGTGACGATGAATATGCTGGCCTTTCCCTATATGCAGGTGTTGCCGGTGTTCGCGGTCGATGTCTTGCGTGTGGGGCCAACTGGCCTGGGGGCGCTTGGGGCCGCGAACGGACTGGGGTCGTTTATCGGGGCGGTGGTGATGATCTGGTACGGTCATCAAGCACGAATTCAAGGCTGGCTCTTTATCATCGGTTCAGGGCTCATGTGCTTTGCACTCGCACTCTTTGCCATGTCCCACTGGTTTGTACCGTGTCTGTTGCTTCTTATGCTGGGCGGACTCGGCCAGGCGTCGTTTGGCTCGTTACAGAGCACGATCATCGTCAATAATGTAGATCCCGAGGTGCGGGGCCGTGCGATGGGTATTCTGGCACTCGCCATCGGCAGTTCGCCGATTGGCGCCCTACTCGTTGGGGCACTTTCTGATGCACGAGGACCAGCCGCGGGCATCGGTATCTGTGCCGCACTGGGTCTTGGCACTGTGGTTGCGTGTGCTGTCGCCATCCCTGGTCTCCGTGGTGTCTCCCAGGCGAGGCCGGTGCTGATACCGGCACAGCCCCCACAGATCCGCCACAATGAACTCGGAGGGCGGTCATACGTGGAACGGATACGAAGAGGACGATAATGGACCGAGATTCAACCGTGGATGTATCGCTGACGTTGCGTGAGGTGGTGGCGCTTCAGTTCCTGACCGACTTTGGCGAGAATCAGGACCCTGAGGCAATTGCTTCGATTGGTGGGAAGATGGAACCGGCGTTGGAGCAGTTTCGTGTGGCCATGGGAACCAAACGTTTCGCCGCGTACGTCAAGAACAGCTCACGGCACTTGCAGGCGCAAGACACCGAGAGCGATGACGCGGGGCTAGTGTAGCGACCTGTTGCCGCACGCCGCGGGACGAAACGGTCAGGCCACCACGACTTTTACGTGGTGGTAGCCGCTGGCGCCATCTGGAACGGGGTCGGCCTCCGTGGCGATCTGCGGCGAACCGGTCTTATCAACGGCACGGACGACGAGGTCGTCGCTATCGGGACCGGGGTTCCAGTCAATTTGCCAAAGCACCCACGTGAATGGGCCCAGGGGATCTTTGAGCCGGGCTTCCTGCCAGGTGATGCCGCCGTCGGTGCTGACCTCCACCTTCTGAATGCCCCGATCCCCGGCGAAGGCCACGCCACCGATGTGCTGTGGCCCTGGTTTGAGATTTTGACCCAGATGCGGTACATCGATGCGCGACATTGTTTTGACGATGGCGTTGTTGTCCCAGCCGCGCGTCTGCCAGAAGCCGAGGTACTTGTCGTCGGCAGATGGCTCGATCTTGGTCAGCCACTTGACGTTTTTCATGCCGAAGATGCCAGGAACGACGAGGCGGACCGGAAAGCCGTGGTCGGTAGTAAGAGTTTCACCGTTGAGGCTGTATGCAAGGATCACTGTTGGTTGCATCGCCTTTTCGATCGTAAAGCTATCGGTATAACCATCGGCGGCAGTAAGGACAAGGCGTTTTGCATCGGGTCTGATGCCAGCATCTTTCAGTAGATCGGCCAGTTTTACACCCCTCCAGAGGCCGTTGCTCATCAGGTCGCCGCCCACGCCGTTGCTGATGCATTCAAGGGTGCCGTACTGATCGACCGCGCCAGGCAAGGCTTTGATCTGGTTGTAGGTGTAGGTGCGGCTCCGTTCGACCAGTCCGCCGATCTGGAGTTGCCAGCCGCTTGCGTCGACCGCCGGGTTCACAAAGTTCTTTGATACGGTGTAGAACGAGTCAAGCGGCGTGACATCTGACTGCATCCCCTCTTCATCCTTGAACCCGAGTGCCGGGTCGGGTTTGAAGACGAGTACTTTCACCGCGAGCGTGCCGAGCCCCAGTGCGGCTACCCCGGTGGCGGCGTTCAACAGGAGGTCGCGACGGGTCAGCGTTGTTGGCGCGACCTGCATGCGGGCCATTCTGCGCACGGCTTCGTGCGTCACCAGCCAGACGACCAGCATCGAAAAGACCAGGAACTCGCCGAGCAGGGCGAGGTGAAATCCGCGGAGGGCTGGGCGATGCGCTATGCCGAAGAGTCCGTCACCGAGGATTGGGAGAATCAATACTTCGCTGACGATCCAGAGGAGTGAAGCCAGGACGGCCGCATGACGCCACCGTGCCTGAGGCAGTCGTGCCATGTGGACGGGCACCTCGCGTGTCCGTCGCCGCAGGTACGCGGCGTAGGCAAGGCCGATCAACGCGCCGACTGCTAATTGCCCGATAAGGATGCTGAGGTAGAGCAGCGGCTTGGCTTTGAATCTCAGCGTATCCAGTACCGTGGAAAAGAGGGTGATGGGCACCAGCGATGTGATGCGATCCTCCACGAGGTCGGACGGAGCAAGAATGGGCGTGGTACCCCGCAAGAGCAAGATGATTGCCTCTGTGACCACCATTGCCGCCAGACCGGCCAGAAGACCCGTGCCACGAGTGATGGGGCGCCGCATAGCGATCACCTCTAACCTGGGGGCGCAACGAGGATGCCGCGCGCGTTACCGTCGAACGTATACCGTGAGTCTATCACGATCAGGCACCGGCGGTATGTGAGAAGATTGGAAGTGGACACGCGCGGGGCGTGCCTATCCGCGAGCCCCGCACAACCGCACATCGATGTTCCTATGGGGCTTGGGCGCGGAGAGATGGGGGCTATGACATTATGCACGAAGGACCGACGCTGCAGGCCACGGAGCTCCTGGTGCTGCTGCTGCTCGCCTCTTCGCTGGTTGGCATCCTGGCACACCGGGTCAACGTACCGTACACGGTTGCTCTGGTGCTCTGTGGCATGCTGCTGGGTGCGACGGGCGCGATTCATGGACAGGCCCTCACGCCGAGCCTCGTGCTCTTTGTGTTCCTGCCAGGACTGCTTTTTGAGGCTGCGTTTCACCTTCACCTCGATCACTTAAAGCGCACATTCGGCGCTGTCGTGGCGCTCGCGGGACCGGGGCTTTTGATCACCATGGGCATTGTGGCGTGCATGGTTCACTGGGTGCTTGGGACCGACTGGGCCGTCAGCATTCTGCTGGGTGCGATGGTATCGGCTACCGATCCCATCGCGGTGCTGGCGGTGTTCCGGCGCCTCGGCGTTCCAAAGCGGCTATCGACACTGGTGGAGGGCGAAAGCCTGTTCAATGATGGTGTGGCGCTGGTCGTCTTTTCCTCAGCGCTGGGAGTAGCGGTCGGCGGACACTTCGACGCTGGCCAAAGCGTCGTTGCCTTTCTCGTCGCTGTTGCGGGTGGCGTCGTGGTCGGTGGTACGAGCGGCTTCGTGGCCTCCCGGGTGACTGCCCACGTGGATGATCACCTCGTAGAGATGACGCTGGCTACGGCACTGGCGTATGGTACGTATCTGGTATCGGAATTCTTCGGCGTGTCAGGTGTGCTTGCCACCATCACCGCGGGGCTCGTGTTTGGCAACTATGGCCGTGCCAGGGGTATGAGTACGCGGACACAGGAAGCGCTGGACGACCTCTGGGAGTATGCGGCGTTCCTGTTGAACTCGCTCGTCTTTCTCCTCCTGGGAGCGGCCTTTGATATATCGCGACTCCTGGCGGATGTCGCCGCTGTTGGCGTGGTCGTCGTTGCCACGACCGTGGGACGCGCCGTGGCGGTCTATGGGCTCGGCACGGGCGCCACCCTGCTTCGCATCGCGGTCTTGCCCCGACGATGGCGCCACGTGGTGTTCTGGTCGGGACTGCGGGGGGCGTTATCACTGGCTATGGCATTGAGTCTCCCACCAGATACTCCACAGAGAGATCTGCTGGTCACGCTTGTAGCCGGTGTGGTGCTCGTGACGATTCTTGTCCAGGGCAGCACAATCGATCCTATTGCCCGCCGGCTCATTCCCATACGCCATGGAGGGAGTGAATTGCTGCCCGATCCCGCGCGAGCCCACTGACGCCGTCTATGGCAGTGCGTTTCCCGTCCTCTATAATAAAGCAAGGCCGCTTGATTGCCTGTCCGCAGTTTGGGTTGCTCTTGTGTTGCCAGCCAGTGTGGTTGAGGGCCAGGATACGTATTCAGCAGTCTGTATGGATGACCAGAGTAGGCATAGGGATGTGGCAAGACGTGAGCGCGGTATGACGTTTGCAATGTGCCTGATGAGGTACCGCTGTGTATGGTGGAGGAGAAGCAGATGCGGGTAGTCCTGCTGAAGAATATGCCGGTCGTGAGTATGGCCGATGGCGCGAAGGTGGGCACCGTGCAGGACGTGCTCTTCGACACGGCGCAGTACCGTGTCGCTGCGCTGGTGCTTGCGAGCGCCGGTGGACAAATTCTGCTTCCGTTCAATGCAATCAAGAGCATTGGCAACGACGCGGTCACGGTTGATAGTCTGGCCGCCACCCAGGGTGTGGGTACATCACTCACCAGGGATGGGCTTCGCGGTCTCAATGATATGACGAGCTTGAAAGTAGTTAACAGTGATGGGTCGCTGCTCGGTGACGTGAAGGACATCGAGATCGAACGTGCGGACGGCAAATTGACGGAGGTGGCCGTGCGCAAGGGCGGCGTCTTTGGCATGGGCGGGACGGTGCTGACGATGCCGGTCGCCTCTATTCGTAGCATCGGGCCAAAACTGATGACGGTTGACGTATCGGTTAACGCGCCTGATGCCTGACGAGGGCACTATGGGCTGACTGCTCTGAGAAGAGCATCGGCGTCTGGTTGGATATGCCTCCGGCTTCGGTCGGGAAGACGGAGCCGCGCCATGTCATCATCAGTGGGGAATGGTCCCAGTCCACCGGCGGTGTCTGGGTTTATGCGCTCTTTGCGAGCTTGCGTCGGGCCCGTGCCGTTTTCTCGGGTGGTGCTGGGGATGCGGGTGACTCGGTCACTGGTTCACTGGGTTCGGCAACCGAGGCAGATGCCCCCGGAATCCACGCGACAACAAGCGGGGGTGTCGCCGCCGTCAACTCCCCTGGACGGCATAACTGGGCCTCGCTTGTCACGTGCTTGTGCGGCAGGTGGCTACCCGCATGCACGTGCGCATAGCTGCCGTGCAGGTGCGCGCCGGATGGTGCACCGCCTTTTTGCCGGAGCGGTTTGCTGGGTGCGGTGAGTGCCCGCCCCTGAGCGTCGAAGAAAAGATCTACCGGGTAGAGATCCATGGCACGCCTCCAATATAGAACACACGTTCTATTGTACCACCCGATGCAAGGGCTTGCGTGCGCGTTCTAATACAACTCTAATACCGCGCATGCACGAATCTAATGCACGGGCCGTACCATGAAGTCATGGTGATGCGGTACTGAGAGCAACTGACACGAGGGGTGCCGTAGCAGTGCTATATTGTCAAGGAGGCAGAATCCATGGGTAAAGTTATCGGTATCGACCTGGGCACCACGAACTCCTGCATGGCGTTCATGGAAGCAGGCGAGCCTGTGGTGATCGAGAATAGCGAGGGTGCGCGTACCACGCCGTCCGTCGTGGCGATCACCAAGACGGGCGAGCGGCTGGTTGGCCAGGTCGCCAAGCGGCAATCCGTCACGAATCCTGAGAATACGATTTTCTCCATCAAACGGTTTATGGGACGAAAGTTTTCTGACCCGGAAGTAGCACGTTCCCGCCAACTCGTGCCCTATAAGATCGGGCAGGCGTCCAACGGCGGCGTCAACGTGAAGATGGGGGATCGCGAATACACGCCACCGGAAGTATCGGCCATGATTCTCCAGAAGCTGAAGGCTGACGCCGAAGCGAAACTGGGTGAGCCGGTGACCGAGGCGGTCATCACCGTCCCTGCGTATTTCAACGATGCGCAACGGCAGGCGACGAAGGATGCTGGGAAAATTGCTGGTCTCGAAGTTCTGAGGATTATCAACGAACCGACGGCGGCATCGCTTGCCTATGGCCTTGATAAGAAGAAGGACGAGGTCATCGCTGTCTACGATCTGGGCGGCGGCACGTTTGATGTTTCTATTCTGCAGCTCGGCGAAGGTGTGTTTGAGGTGAAGTCCACCAATGGTGATACGCATCTTGGTGGTGACGACTTTGACCAGCGCATCCTCAACTGGCTGGCTGACGAGTTCAAGCGTGAGCAGGGCATTGATCTCCGGCAGGATCGCATGGCGCTTCAGCGCCTGAAGGAAGCCGCGGAGCGTGCCAAGATTGAGCTGTCGACGACGATGCAGACGGAGATTAACCTCCCCTTCATTACGGCCGACGCGAGCGGACCCAAGCATCTGACCATCACGTTGAGCCGTTCGAAGCTTGAGCAACTCGTCGCTGATCTCGTCGAGAAGACGATGGGACCGTGCAAGCAAGCCATGTCTGACGCGGGTGTGACGGCCAGCCAGATTGATGAAGTCGTACTGGTGGGTGGGATGACCCGTATGCCCGCGGTCGTCGAATGCGCGCGCAAGCTGTTTGGACGTGAGCCGAACAAGGGCGTCAATCCGGACGAGGTGGTGGCCATTGGCGCCGCGATTCAGGCGGGTGTCCTGAAGGGCGATGTCAAGGACGTGCTGCTACTCGATGTCACGCCGTTGACGCTCGGTGTGGAGACCTTTGGCGGCGTGTTGACTCCGCTGATCCCTCGGAACACGACGATCCCGACCCGCAAGAGTGAGACCTTCACGACCGCGGCTGACAACCAGAGTGGTGTTGAGGTTCACGTCCTTCAAGGTGAGCGACCACTTGCTTCGGAGAACAAGTCGCTCGGGCGCTTCCAACTCACCGGCATACCACCCGCGCCTCGTGGCGTGCCTCAGGTTGAAGTGTCGTTCGACATCGACGCGAACGGTATCCTGAATGTCTCCGCGAAGGATAAGGCTACCAACCGCGAGCAGCAGATCACGATTACCGCGAGTTCCGGACTCAGCAAGGACGAGGTCGAGCGTATGGTGCGTGAGGCTGAGATGCACGCGGACGAGGACCGGCAGCGCCGCGAGGAGATCGAGACGCGCAACGAGGCCGACACGCTTGCGTATCAGGCAGAGAAGACGATCCGCGACAATGGCGACAAGATCCCGTCCGAGGTGAAAAACGAGGTCGAGGGCAAGATCGCGGCGGTTCGGTCAGCACTGCAAAGCTCGGATACCAGCGGCATTAAGAGCGCCGTTGAGGAACTGAGCACGAGCATGCAGCGTATTTACGCCAGCATGCAGGAGACCGCGACGGCAGGGGCCGCGACGGGTGGCGATGGCTCCGGGCACCAGAGCGGGGCAGAAGGCCCCGTTGAGGGCGAGTTCCGCGAGGTCTAATCGCTCTCCATTTCCGAGGTGAACAAGGTCCGGTGGGATATCCCACCGGACCTTGCTGCGTGTGGTCAGGAGTTCGCGGTCTCCCAGAAGCGGCGAACCGCGAACAGACTTCCCCCGCCTCCCACGGCAACACCGATCAAGACGGCGATCAGCGCAAGTTTATAGATGAAAAGCGGGTCGAACGACAGTGGCAAGAACGAGAGCATCGTGGCCACACTCGTGACGACCCGATGATATCCAGCGGCCAAGACGGCGATGGCGGTGATGGAGGCCAGGATGCCGCACAGCACGCCTTCGACGACAAAAGGCCATCGCACAAACCAATCGGTCGCGCCGACGAGACGCATAATTTCTATTTCCTGACGTCGGGCGTAGATACCCATCCGAGAAATATTGATCATAATGAGAATGACTGCCGCGGTAAGCCCGGCCATCACGACCAGCCCGCTGATCCGCACGAACTGAGTGATCGCGATGAGGCGCCGCACGGTGTCCTGTTTGAAGTCCACGTCTTCCACACCGATCTCACTTCGTAGCTGTTCGGCCATGGCGGGTGATGCGGCGGCGTCCTGGAGCACGACCTCGAAACTTGCGGGGAGAGGATTCCCTTCCACCGCCTGGATGAGCGCGGGCCGGTCGGCAAACTGATCGTGCATGTGCTTGAGCGCATCGGCCTTGCTAAAGTACGTGACGGTTCGTACACGGGGGTCGGCTCGCAATCGCTCCTGCAATGCCTGTTGCGCGTCGTCCGACAGATCCTCTTTGAGGTAGACAATCACGTTGACTTTGGATTCCAGAGCAGCCACGGACACGTTGAGGCTGGTCATCATGATGAGAAAGCCACTGAGGATCAGCAGCAGAATCGTCGTCGTGAAGATCGCCACACTGCTCATAGCAAGGTTTCTCCACAAGCTCAAAAGCGCGAGCCGTGCTACGTAACGGAGCATAGGAGAGCCTCCTCAGGGTAGCTTGACGCTTCAGCGTCCACCGCAACCGCTCCCTGGCGGAGCATGATGACGCGCTTTCGAAAGATATCCACCATAGTACGGTTATGCGTGGCGATGAGGAGCGTAGTACCCATGCTGTTGATGTGTTCAAACAGCTCCATAATGCCGTGCGAGTTCAGTGGGTCCAGGTTCCCTGTTGGCTCGTCCGCGAGGATCAGCTTCGGACCGTGGACCATGGCGCGTGCGATCGCGACTCGTTGCTGTTCCCCTCCAGACAGTTCCGGCGGGAAGCGATCCGCAACATCGGGCAGGCCAACAAGATCCAGGACCCACGCCACCCGATCCTTGATGCTGACGCGGTCCATGATGCCGTGAATGTGGAGCGCAAAGGCGATATTTTCGGCGACCGTCCGTTTCGGCAATAACTTAAAATCCTGAAAGACGACGCCCATGGTGCGGCGGAACTGAGGGATTGCCTGTTGCCTCAGGCGGTTCACGTTGTATCCGCCGATGTAGATGCGGCCCGTGGTTGGAAGCTCGTCGCGAATCAGGAGCTTGATGAGCGTTGACTTACCCGAGCCGCTTGGTCCTACCAGAAAGGCAAACTCACCGTCGCTGATCCGGACATTGATGTCCCGGAGTGCCTGGACGCGCCCGGGGTACACCTTGCAAACGTCTTCCATCAGCAACATCGTCCGAATGCCCTCTCTTGACTGAACAGAGCGAGTTTTGCCAGGTTGCGGGCACTTCCAACACGGCGTAATGGGGTGCTTGCTGAAACGTGTCGGGAGGCCGATCGTCGTTTCCGTCCCCGCATGGCCGCGCCCGGCCAACGTGATCGTGTGCTATCCAATGTAGGGTAAGGGATTCTGAAACTGCTGGTCACGTCGCACCTCGAAATGTAGATGGGGGCCCGTGGAGTTGCCGGTGGACCCGACATACCCGATCGTTTGTCCTTGCCTCACGTACTGCCCCTGCCGAACCGCGTATCCATTGAGATGGCCATAGAGGGTCGTAATTCGCCCGTTATGATCGATGATGATGCAGTTGCCGTACCCCCCGTACCACTGCGTCATGAGCACCGTGCCGTCACCCGCCGCGGCGATGGGACTTCCCCATGCTGCCCCGTAATCGACGCCCGTATGGAAGTGGTAATAAAAGACATTGCCCCACGTCACCGACGGTTCACTCCACATACTGCTTGGACCAAAACCCTGTGTGATCCCCCCATTGATAGGCCGTATCAGGCTCACGTTCACTGAGTGCGACACAGGCGCCGGTTGCTGCTCCTGTATCGATGCGTTCGCCTGTGCTCGTGTTCGGTCGGCGACTGCCTGTGCCTGTGCTGCCGCCACCTGCGCCGCCGCCGCTGCTTGTGCCTGGGCCTGAGCCGCGGCCTGTGCTGCTCGGTCTCGGCTGCGTTGCGCTTCCAGCTGAGCGATGCGCGCGGCTTCTTGCTGGCGGGCTGCCTCCTGCGCCTGCAAACGCGCCCGTTCTGTTTCTGCCGCCTGTCGCCTTCGCGCTTGTTCGGCCTCCTCCTGCTGACGTTTACGATCGGCCTCCGCCTGCACGCGTTTGCGCTCGGCCTCCTCTTGCAGTTGCTTAATGGTGGATCCGATGGATGAAATATCAGTCTGGGCCTGGGCCATGGCCTGCTTTGCCTCTTCCTCCTGTTGCTGAGCCGTCTTCACCGCCGAACCTTGCTGTGCCTGAGATTGTTGCAATTTTGATGCTGTCTGTTGTAATGGGAGCGCGGTTGCCGCTGTTCTGACCGACGCCTGCCGCATAGCGGCCTGGATGCTGTCGATCTGTTGCGTCAGGTCTGTTGCCTGGGCCGCGAACTGCTCTTCGGCGGCGGTGAGTTGTGCTGTCAGTGCAGCGAGCGACTGCTGCCCCTGTTCGGTGCGCAGGGCAATCACCTGCTTTTCAGCCTCTGTCTCATTTTTGAGTTCTTCCACTTCGGACTGCTGGGTGGCGAGAAGCTGGCGGCTATGCGTGAGGGCCTGCCGATCCCTGGTGAGTTGAGCAAGCATATCCTGGTCGTGCTGACTGATGCGCCCGAGCAACGTCATACGTGACAACGCATCGTTGAGCGTTGTGGAACCGAGGAGCAGTTCTAGATCCGACGTACGGGACAACTTGTAGACCTGGACGAGGACATCTTTCATTGCGAGATTTTTCAGTGCGATGTCTTGCTCGGTTTGGTCGATAGAACGCTGCAGGGCGTCACCTTGCAGTGAGAGGTCGCGACCACGTCGGGTAGCGTCGGTCAGGTCCTGTCGCGCGGCGTCGAGCTCTTTCTTGTCAGCTGCAAGTTGGTGGATCAATACCGCCTGCTGGTCCGTAAATTCCTTGCGCTTCTTTTCAAGATCGGTGCGCGCCTGCAGAAGGGTGCCGACCCATTGCTGCTCCGTCTGCTTGTAGCCGTTCTGCTCTGCCCTGGCACGTTGCTGTAACACGGCGAGCGCGTTTGATGACTTGTCAAGTCGCTGCTGGTTGCTGCTGATCTGCGCCTGGATGCTAACGACTTCCTGACGTGCCTGCTGGAGCTTCTGTTCCCAGTACTGGCGGCGGCTGGCCGCCTTTTGCAGTTCGTGCTGTTTATCAGTCAGGTCATCCGCGTGGCTCGTCGATGGGCCAAGCAGGAGGAGCAGGACCGCGGACAGACAGGCAAACAGAGCCAGACGTCGTATGTTCGTGGCTTTGCTCCCTTCGGTCACCGGTCGGTTGTCCCCCCTGACACAGCGTAGTCTAGCGACCAGAACAGGCACTCACCAGCGGAAGGCTGAAACCGTAGTACTATCGTGCTAGCCGTTGCAACGTGGTGACTGGGTGCTCCCGTTCTGGCTTCCGTGCGGCCCTCCCGCGTTGTACCCTTGCCATGGACGTATGGTGCTAGATGCGCACACACTGCTCGTGCTGGCACGCTACCCCAGCCTGGAGCAGACGTACGAGGTGGAGACAAGATACCGCGCCGTGGTCAGGACCTACGCAATCAGTAACCAAAAAGGGGGGGTTGGAAAGACCACCACCGCAATAAATCTTGCCGCGGGCCTTGCTGGCATCGGCTTCCGCGTGCTGCTCATCGACACCGACCCGCAGGCGAACGCGACGACGAGTCTTGGGTATCGCGGCGCGACCGACGGTGGGACAACGTACGATCTGCTTCTGGATGGTCCCGCCGATCTTCAGGTTATTGCTACATCGGTCCCCGGACTATCGTTGCTGCCAAGTTCTCCTGACCTTGCCGGTGCCGAGATAGAACTTGTGGGTGTCGAGGGACGCGAGCGCCGCCTTCGTGATGGTGTGGCGACCCTGGGAAGTGGAAGTGACGTTGTGCTCATTGACTGTCCGCCGTCCCTCGGTCTGCTTACCTTGAATGCCCTGGTGGCGGCGCAGGGCGCCATCGTGCCTATTCAATGCGAATACCTGGCGCTTGAGGGCCTGTCGCAGTTGCTCCGGACCATTCAACTCGTTCGTCAGGGTCTCAACACGGAACTCTCCATCACGGGCGTGTTGATGACGATGTTCGATCGGAGAACGAACCTCGCGGCGCAGGTCGTGGCAGAGGTGCAGCAGCACTTTCAACGAGAAATCTTTCAGACGATCATTCCCCGGTCGGTGCGTCTCGGCGAGGCACCGAGCCATGGCATGTCGATCTTCACGTATGATCCCACGTCGAGCGGTGCACTTGCCTATCGTGCGCTGGCCGTTGAGTTTGTGGCACGTGAGGGTCTGGCTAGCGGCACGGCCGTGTGATGCGCGCTGCCGATATACGACGAAGCGTCGCCCTGCCGCTGCTACTCTGCGCGGTCGCAGCACTCCCCCGCCTCATGTTGCTCAACTACGTCGAGTTCAAAGGGGATGAGGCCGAAGTCGCGGGGACGGTGCGCCAGATGCTTGAAACCCGACATCCTGTGCTCACGGGGATGGGAACGTCGGTGGGACCGCTGAACTTCCCGCTGTTTGACTATCTCATGGCTCTGCCCCTGTCGGTCTCAAGTGATTACCGCGTTGCCACGGGCTTTATCGGGGTGATGAACGTACTTGCGGTCCTGTTCACCTACCTGCTGGCACGGCGACTGTGGGGAACAGGCGCGGCTTGTGTCGCCGGGCTGCTGTTTGCAACCGCTCCCTGGGCAGTGATTTTTTCACGTAAGATCTGGGCGCCTGATCTGGAGCCGTTTTTTGCGATCTGCTGCCTCACAGGTCTGTTGCTCGCGCGACGTGGAAACCCGGCGTGGGCTGGGGTCGCGATTGCGGCCTGGTTGTGGATGTGTCAGTTGCACCCAGGGGCGCTGCTCCTCGCGCCTGTTTTTCTCATCGCTGGCCCCCCATTCTGGCAGAGGCTGCGATGCGTGCCGGTGCTCGCGGGCCTTGCCGTCGGTCTGGCTCCGGCACTGCCCTTTGTGCTCTACGATGCCGCTCATGGGTGGGTCAATCTGGTTGGCTATTTTGGTGCGGCGGGCCGTGCGCCCACCGTTGACACCTGGTCGATCCTGTTCGCATTTATGAACGTCACGAGTCTGGACACCTTGCAACTGCAGGGTGTGCCGTACACGCACTTTACGTCGGCACGTGGTCTCTTTTCGCTGCACAGTGCCGTCACGAGCGTGCTTCTGGCGCTGGCGTTGCTGGTCAGCGTCGGCGCCTGCATCGGTGGCTGGCAAAGGAACGTGACGACGGAGCGACGACTCTGTTCCGGGGATCTCCTGGTGCTCTTCGCGTGGATGTGGGTGCCCGTGCTGTTGACGATCCGCCACACTACGCCGCTGTATCAACACTACTTCCTAATCTTGTTTCCCGCGCCATTTCTCCTCGTGGGGTATGCCTCGGCATCGGTCGGGGAATGGCTGTGCTTGTGTGACCGGAGCGCGGCTGACGACGCGCGGGTGGAATACGGCGCACATGGCGCCGACCGGCGGATACATCAGATAGACGTGCGAGCCCCTTCGGCGGTCGCAGACCACAGATCGTCGGCTCGTGGTGGGGGACGACGCGTGAAGCAGGTGGTGGTATTCGCCAGCCTCGCATTCAGCGTGACCGGGTGGATTGCATTACTGGCAAGCTTTTTTGTGTACCTTCCTACAGAACGGGCTATTGCCGACGTCGGTTTCCCGTACCCTGTCACAGCACGGCTTGCACAACTTGGCCGGAGCACCGTTGGTGCGGGTCCACTGTGGATCGTGGCCGAGGGTGATGTCGTCCCAGTGCTCCGGTATCTCCTCCATGATGTTCATGGTCCGCGTGACCTTCCTGTCGGTACCGTCGTTTTGCCCCCTGCGGGAACGTCGGCTGGGTATGTCGTGGATGACGCGAACCGTCCAACCGTCGAGACGCTGAAAGGGGCGGGGGCGAGCGTCGCTGGCACCATACCATTCCCACGAGGGTCGGGCCAGGCCATTGGCCTCTCGTGGCACGACACGATGACGTCGGACTCACTGACGCGAGGGTGGATATCCTTGCCTATTCAACTTGCCAATCGCGTACGGTTCCTGGCGTACCAGATCACGCGTCCGTCGCCTGCACTGATGCGCGTGGGGGTGGCATGGATGGTTGAACGAGCTGGCCCTGACGTTACTACGAGCAATCTGGCACTCTATGCCCATCTGGTCGACGCGACTGGCAAGACACTGGCGCAGAAGGATGACATGCGCTACCTTTCGGCTCGATGGGCGCCGGGTGAAACGGTGGTGCTCTGGCTGGATGTTCCTGTCGAGAAGGTGCCAAACGGGCAGTACGAGCTTCGGTCTGGTATGTACGCGCGGCCCTCCATACAGCGTGTGCCTGCCGTTGACCCCTCGGGAGTCGAGCGGGACGGGGAGTTTTCGCTTGGCATGGTCCCCATCCAGCGGTGATGCCGTTCTCCACCGGCAGAGATGTCGGCACCGCACAGGTCATGAACGATCAGCATCCTCGGCGGGCGATCGTCCCCTCGGCGCGCCACTGGCTGCCGCTGGTTGTCGTCCTCATCATGGCGGCTCTCCCCCGATTGCTGTTCCTCAACTACGTCGAATTCAAAGGTGATGAGGGACAGGACGCGACTATTGTTCGCACGATGCTGGAGACCGGGGTGCTGGCACCGACCGGGATCGTCAACTCGATTGGCGCCTTAAACTTCCCGATCTCGCTCTACCTGATGTCGATTCCACTCGCTTTCTCTCCGGACCCACGATTGGCCACCGCCTTTGTGGGGGTGCTCAATGTTGCTGCCGTCGGCGTGGCGTGGGGACTTGGCAGTCGTCTCTGGGGCGCGGTGGGCGCAACCGTCACCGGACTGTTGTTCGCACTCTCCCCCTGGGCCGTCATCGCGTCGCGCAAGTTGTGGCCGCCATGGTTCATTCCATTGTTCGCTACGTGCTGCCTGGCGTGCGTCATGATGAAGCGGCGTGGCGGCAGTGGCTGGTGGGTGAGCGGGGCGCTGGTCTGCTGGCTCTGGGCGAGCCAGCTCCACCCCACGGTCCTGTTCGAGGCACCGGTCTTTCTTCTCGCAGGCAGGCTCTTCTGGCGAAAGGTGCATCTGTACCATGTCGGAGTCGGCGTCGTCATCGGGCTTCTTCCCGCCGTGCCGTACATCGTCTTCGACGCAGGTCACGGGTGGACGAACCTGACGGGATACGTCAAGAGCGCTGGCATGCCGGCGGCGACTGATGCCACCTCTCTTCGCATGGCACTCCTCAACCTGACGGCGTATCAGACGCTGCGTCTTGGTGATGTGCCGTACACCGAGTTCACGCCGTTCGGGAATGCCTTTTACCAGTCGAGTACGATCGTGACCGTGATGGCGGGCGTGGTCCTGGTCGCCATGATCACGGCCTGTTTCTTTGGTTTTCGGCGGGGTACATCCGCTGCCGAGCACCTTCGGGCTGGTGATCTGCTCGTACTGCTGGGATGGCTGTGTCTGCCCGTGCTGTTGACTGTTCGCCACGGAGCGCCGCTGTATCAGCACTACTATGTTGTACTCTTCCCTGCCGCGTTCCTCCTGTGCGGAGGTGCGGCGGCAGCGGCGTCTGGCCTGGGGGAGTGTTCCACGCCTGGTAAGGGAGCATTCGAGCCGCAGGAGATGCCGGGTGGTTTCTCATCGCACGTCGGCAGGCTTGTCTGCGTCGTCACGGATCGTCTCGGAACCGCACGCTGGGGTCGCCTGGCGACCTTCACGTGTCTTGCATTCGTCCTGGTTGTCTGGGCGCTGCTACTCAGCAGCTATTTCGCGTATCTGCCCTCTCCGCGTTCGGTCACGACCATTGGTTTGCCCCTTGATACGGGCAGGGATCTGGGCTCACTCGCCGCGGGTGCTGGCCGGAGTGGACACCTGTGGTACGTGGCGGACGAGCATGTGCTGCCGATGCTGGGCTATATGACGCACGGCATCCCTGATCGACAGGAACTTCCACCCGATGCACTGGTGCTGCCACCACCTGGTACTGAGGCAGGCTACTTCTTTGGTGACGATTCTCTCCCGCCTGCTCGGGCCTTGCTGACGGCTGGAGCAGACGTGGTAGGCAAGGCCTCCTATCTCGGTGGGCGTCGAACAGCCCTTGCCGCCATCTGGACGCAAAAGATGGACGCGAGTACACTGGGCGCTTCGCTCACGCCTCTCCCCGTCCGGCTTGCCAACGGCGTCCGGTTTCTCGGCACCGGGGTGGAACGCCAGTCAGCCGGGATCGTACACATCACCATCCTGTGGCACGTCGACCGAACGGATCTCGGAGTGCATCAGGACGACCTTGCGCTCTACGTCCATCTCGTTGGCGCGGGGGGCCAGACACGGGCACAACATGACGGTATGCCTTTCGCGTCAGTACGCTGGACGGCAGGGCAGACGATCGAGACCTGGTTCGACCTGTCATTGGGAGACGTACCACCAGGAGAGTACGAACTCCGATCGGGCATGTACCGGCGGCCTTCTATCGAGCGGATAGCGGCAATCGACGCAAGCGGCGTGGAACGCGACGGCGAATTTTCGCTGGGGAAGGTGGTGGCGCCGTAAGCTACGCGGTCTCGGCGTCCTCCTTATTGAACTCTTCCTCCGTGATCAATGTGCCGCCATCGACCCGTTCAGATATGGGGCGGCGGGAGGTGTCAAAGTGGAGATACAGTCGCATGGTTTGTCCGCACATAAAGTTGTTGCCGACGACGCCTTTTTCCGCGATGTAGCCAATGACCCGATCACTGGCGTCCTCGCTCAGTTCTTCGGCGAGATCGTTGGAAAGATTGACGCGGACGCGGATCTTTTCTTTGCATCGATGACATCGTACGTAGAGATAGTAGCCGTTGGGGTCGCCAGCAGGTCCGCGTGGACGTCCTCCTCCGCCGAACAACCGTCGTAGAAACTCCATCTGTGTTGCTCCCTTCCTCTCCAGGGGACCTCATGGGTACCGTGGAATTGTATGACACGGAACCCGGACACGGCGCGGTTCGTGTTTTTTCGGCGCTAGCGTGTAGCGGCAACGGTTACGGTCGCGAGCGGTACCGAATCACCGCCAGTGCTGACGGCCAATCGTTGGAGTGTTGAACGGTCGTACCAGCCAACGAGCAGGCGATATGTGCCTGGTTGAACATCCCTGCCAATGGGCCCGGCAACATGGTCTTCGATCGTCTCACCTGGTGTCCACATGGTCGTGGAATGCTGGCCCTCCACGGGCTGCACATCACGTTGTGCGTTCATGACCATGCCTGGTGTCAATGGTCCGGCAGGGGTGCCGCTGATGTCCAGGAAGGGACGAAGTGCTGTTGCATCGCCATACAGCACGGCATTCCGTACATACCACCACCCCGTAACCAGTGCTGCAATGCTGCCCATCAGCAGTCCATGCCCGAGTAGAAGGCGCAAGTTCCCTCGCCCTGCTTGCTGGTGGACCATGACCACAGCCGAAAGCGGGTAGAGCATGTGGTGACTGCGTTTGCTGAGCCCTGCGAGTCCCAGCAAGACGCCAAGGGTGACTACCCACGTAAGGCCTGCCTGCTGAGACCAGCCGCGTGCCAGATACAGCAGCGTGACAGATGCCATGGCGATGGCCAACGCGTCGTTGGTTACGGTGGAACAGATAAACAGGAACATGGGATGAGCTCCCACAAGGGTGGTTGCCAGTAGCCAGGTACCGGGGCTGGTGGGGAAGATCTCTCGCGCAACGTACCAGGTTGCGGTGTCGGTGACCGCGCCGAGTACGATAGGGAATGCCCATGCGATCTGCACAGCAAGCGGTAGACCGTGCCAGGGAAACTGTTCAGCGGCATCATGCAGGAGCAGGTTCTTGTTGACGAGCAGTCGAGATGGCTGCCCGACGTAGACGTGCGGGTTGATGCGGAGCACGTTTTCGGAGGACGGCGCCTGCACCCCGGCTGTCAACGTGGCGGCAACGAGATAATAGAGCGGAGGTTGACCCGCTTCCTGCCGTGGAGCCAGGCCAAACGGTCCGCCCAGGGCGCCAAGGACGGGCCAGCCATGCCCCGCAGCGATCTGTTCCACCACGGCGAAGTGGCGCAGTTCATCGGTTCCTTCCAGCATCGGTGTACTGCTGTCGTAGAGAACGGCGAGTACCGCATACCCTATGAGCAGTGCGATGAGTACGGTGCGAGAGCCAGCCGCTGCCCAGCGGTCGATATTGGTTCCTCCCGGGTGGCAACGGGCACGTCTTGGTGCCGGGCGTCATCAGGCGCTATCATATCAAGCAATGCATGTTGACAGAAGCGTGCGTCCGGTTGCAACGCGGCGCTCTGTGGGCCGTCGGCCCTCACGGTACGTTGTGCGTAACTGAACTGTGCCGTAACGCCCTCGTGTTGTCCTGTGGCGCAGCAAGAGCAGTCGAAAGAATATACCCGAGTGGCGAGAACAATAGCTGTCGCGAACCAGAAGGGCGGCGTCGGGAAGACGACGACCACGATGAACCTCGGGATCACGTTGAGCCGAATGGGCCATCGCGTGCTCTGCGTCGACATGGATCCTCAGGGGAATTTATCGACGGCGCTGGGAGCATCGAGTAAGACGCATCTGACGATTGCCGATGCCCTGCTCGATCGCAACGTCGCGTTGCCCATTGTCTCATCCGATCAAGCCGACGAGTTTGTGCTGGACGTTATCCCCGCGTCGCTGGCACTCGCTACGGCCGAAGCGGCGCTTCTCAACAAGCTCGGGCGTGAATTTCGCCTGCGAGACCAGTTGCAGACGGTTGAACAACGGTACGACTTCATTTTTATCGATACCCCACCCTCACTCGGAGTCCTTACCATTAATGCGCTGGTAGCCGCTGCCGCCGTGGTGATCCCTACCGAAGCCCGTTTCTTTTCGCTCCAGGGGCTACAGATGCTGCAAGAGAGTGTGGAAGAGGTCAAGTATTTGAACCCGAAGCTAAGAATACTCGGTATCCTTGTGAGCAAGTACGATAAGCGGCTGCGCGAGGAACGAACCGTGTCGAGCTATCTCCGCACCACATGGCACGACCAGGTGTTCAACACAGAAGTTGGGACCAACAGCAAGATTCTCGAAGCGGCATCGGCTGGTCGCTCAATTTTTCAGGTCGATGGTGGTGATCGTGCGGCCGAGACCTACTCGTCGCTTGCGAGCGAGGTGCTGACCCGTGCCTAAATCGACCGGTGGCTTTGACCCGAGCCGCCTTACGGTACCACCACGGCCAGCTGGAGTGGTGCAGAGCATCCTGCGCCCTCAGGAGGTCGAGGCACGGGGATTTGCCGAAATACGTGTCATCGGGGTTGGCGGTGGTGGTGGCAATGCCGTCAATCGCATCGTCCGTGAGGGCGTCCAGGGTATTGACTGCATCGCCGTCAATACGGATACGCAGGCGCTTGAGGGTTCCCTAGCCTCACGCCATGTGCAGATCGGGCAGCATGTTACCGGGGGAAGGGGCGCGGGCGGGGACCCTGAGCGTGGGCGACGTGCGGCTGAAGAGGGTCGAGAAGCCATCGATCACGTGGTGGCGGGGGCGGACATGGTGTTCGTGACGACAGGACTTGGCGGCGGCACCGGCACGGGCGCGAGTCCTGTCGTGGCCGATGCGGCTCGAGCCGGTGGCGCGCTTACCGTCGGTGTGGTGACCCGACCGTTCAAATTCGAGGGCCTCCGGCGAAGAACCGTTGCCGAGGCTGGCCTCACCGAGCTCATGGCGTGTGTGGATGCGCTGCTCATCATACCCAACGAACGTCTGCTGGAACTGGCGACCCGCCGTGCTTCACTGACGGATATGTTTGACATGGCCGATGGCGTGATCCTCGAGGGTATCCGCGGGATTACCGACGTGATCGTCACCACGGGCCTCATCAACGTGGACTTTGCTGATGTGCGCGCCGTGATGCAGGGTGGTGGTCTCGCCATGATGAGCAGTGGCTCGGGCCGGGGTGCCCGACGTGCTGAGGACGCGGCACGGCAGGCAATTACGAGTAGCATGCTCGAGACGTCGATCCACGGCGCGACTTCCGTGCTGTTGAACATCACCGGTGGGCCGGACCTTACGCTGCAAGACGTGAACCGTGCCGCCGAAATGGTCGCCGAAGCGGTAGATCCAGAAGCCAACATTATCTTCGGGGCCTTCATTCACCCGCGTATGACCGACAGCATGAAACTCACGCTGATCGCGACGGGCTTGCAGGGGTAGCGGAAGTCGACGCGTCAACCTCCACGATGGGAGTCATCGACGCCCAATCTTTGCCACTCTTGACTTCCACTTCGAGTGGCACGCTGATGGTCATCGCACCCACCATGATCTCGCGCACGAGTCTAGCCAGCTGTGGGATCTCTTCGTCTGGAGCTTCCAGCACCAGTTCGTCGTGAACCTGCAGGAGCATGCGAGCGCGAAAGCCGCGGTGTGGAAGCTCTTCGTGTAGCCGGATCATTGCTAGCTTGATGATGTCTGCGTTCGTGCCCTGGATCGGCATATTGATGGCGGCTCGTTCAGCAGCCGCACGGACCTCGCGCATGGGCGATCGCAAGTCTGGCAAGTACCGTTTGCGATGCAGAAGTGTTTCAACGTAGCCTCGTGCCGCCCCTTCGATCTTGGTTCGCTCTATATAGTTCCGGACACCCGGATAGCGACCGAGATAGTCGGAAATAAAGCGGGCGGCCTCCGTGCGGGGGAGTCCGGTGTCGCGGGCCAGTCCCCACTCTCCCATTCCATAGATGATGCCAAAATTGACGATCTTGGCAATGCGTCGCTGGTTCGCCGTCACCTCGCCTCTTGGCACGCCGAAGACCGCAGCCGCCGTCGCACTGTGGATATCGTCACCAGCGGCGAAGGTGGAGAGTAACAGGGGGTCCTGAGTGATGTGGGCAAGGATACGTAGCTCGATCTGCGAGTAGTCGGCGGCCAGCAATGACCAACCCGGCTCACCAGCCACGACCGCACCTCGAATGCGCCGCCCGATTTCGGTTCGAATGGGAATGTTTTGCAGGTTTGGCTCGGATGAACTCAGCCGACCGGTTGCTGCCTGTGTCTGGTTGAACGACGTGTGCACTCGCCCTGTTTTCGGATTGATCAGTTGTGGGATACCGTCGATGTACGTAGACTTCAATTTGACGAGCTGGCGGTATTCGAGGATCGCGTCGATGACGGGGTGTTTGCCCGTCAATGTTTCCAGCACGTCGACACCCGTGGAATTGCTGCCGCCACGGGTCTTCCCCTGGGCCGGAAGCTTGAGTTCGTCAAACAGCACCTTGCCCATTTGCTGGGACGAATTGATATTGAAACTATGCCCCACGAGTTCATAAATTCTTTGCTCGAGTTGTTGAATCTGGTGGCCGAGTTCTGATGACATGGCGGCAAGGTAGTTGGGATCGACACGAAGCCCGCGTAACTCCATGTCGCATAAGACGGTGACGAGCGGCATTTCTACGTCGCGGAAGAGCTGGTCGAGCCCTTTCTCTTTCAGTTCTGGCTCAAGTTCCCCGGCCAGTCGGTAGGTTACATCGGCGTCGGCGGCAGCATATCTTGCCGCATCTGCCACCGGTACTTCTGCCATCGTTACTGCTTTACGGCCGGTCCCGATGAGGGCGGAGATGGGGGTCATTTCAATGTTTAGTCGGCTAAAGGCCAGGTCCTTGAGACCGAGACCGCGGGCTGTCGAGTTCAGCAAATATGCGGCGATCATCGTGTCGAACCGAATCGGCGTGACATCGGCACCAAGGCGCCGTAACATCATGAGGTCGTATTTTGCGTTGTGACCGATTTTTGGCACTCGGGGGTTAATAAGTAGCGGTGTGAGTATCGCTAACGCCTCTTCGACGGACAACTGTCCCTCGGGTCCGGGCAGCCGGTGACCAACAGGGATATAGATACCGGTTCCAGGTTTCCCGGAGAGCGAGATACCTACCAGGTCGGCCCGTGTCGCGTCGGTGGAGGTCGTCTCAACGTCAAACGACAGTGCGGGTGCCAGGGATAGCTCGGCGACGATTGCGTGTAGTGCCGCTGCCTCCCGTACGACCGTGACCTCAGTGTCGCTCTGACCGCCAGCGAATGGATCCCTCACGCGCTCAGCCGGCCCCAGTTCAGCGAACATCGATGTCTGCGCTGCGGACTTCGATGTGTCCACCGTGATAGCTGGCAGGTCCGGCGCCTGCCCTGCGAGTGGGAGTTTGTTCACCAGCGTTCGGAACTCCAGTTCTCGGAAGAGCGCCAGTGCCTGTTCTCGGTCGTAGTCGGCCAGTCGGCACGCTTCGCGGTCGAACGTGACCGGGGCATCTGTTCTGATGGTCACAAGTGTACGATTCTGAAATACACGGTCCTGAAACAGTCGTAGTGCCTCCGCGAGCTTCGGTTTGAGATCATCGAGGTGGTCATAGATCCCTTCCAGGCTCCCGAACTCTACCAGCAACCTCGTGGCCGTCTTGTCGCCGACGCCTGGAACACTTGGAATGTTGTCGCTGCTGTCCCCGATCAGGGCTTTGTAGTCGACCAAGAGCGCCGGCTCAAAGCCGAAACGGTCGCCGAAGCTGGCAGGGGTGTAGAGGGTGGTGTCCTGAAATCCACGTCGGGTGGCCAGCACGCTGACGTGGTCATTGACGAGTTGGAGGCTATCGACGTCGCTGGTGACGATGGTCGTCTGGAGTCGTTCTCGCGTGGCCTGGAGGGCCAGCGTGCCGAGGACATCATCTGCCTCAAAACGCGGGGTCTCATAGATGGGGATGTTGAGTGCCTTGACGACCTGGCGCACGCGCTCGAACTGCCCCGCGAGTTCTGGAGCCATGGAAGGCCGTTGCGCCTTGTACTGATCGAACGAGTCGTGGCGGAATGTCGGCGCCGCCATATCAAACGCCACCGCGACGTACGCCGGGCGGATATCGTTCAGCCCTTTCAGCAGCATGGACGTGAAGCCAAAGGTCGCGTTGACGAGTTCGCCGCGTGACGTTGTCAACGGGTTGATGGCGTGGTAGGCACGATGGATGAGGGCGTTGCCATCGACCAGTACGAGGCGATCAGCGGACATCGGGACCTCGTCGTCTCGAGTTGACTGGCCGCACGATATGGACGCGGAAGATGATTCCTTGTGGTGGTGTGTGCATGGTCACATGATCCTGTGGGACTGGCAGGCAATACCAGGCTTTCGGCAGTATACCACCGGCCTGTATTGCACTGGTTATTGCTATCCCACAGCGTGCAAGACCCCAGGCTCACCGCCCTGGCCACTGCCGTGGGTGAAGAAACGCAAGACCTTGCCCTGGATCGTTCCCGCGTTCCGAGGATGGACTCGGCTCCCTACTCTGCTACTGACCCTGTGCGCCCGTACCACTGTTTCTCAGCCATGGGCAACCAGAGGCAGATGGGCCGTATACTGAACGGATGATGGGGACATGGCGAGCGAGTCTCTGTGGGAGGCAGCCATGGCAGAGGTGATTCCTGAGGCGGACTACGACGGGGCGTGGAAAGAAGCGATCGAGGTTTACCTACCGGACTGTCTGGCGTTACTGGTGCCCGCGATTCATGCCGAGATCGACTGGGCGCAGCCAGTGGAGTTTCTGGACACCGAGTTGCAACGAGTGGCGCCAGAGGCCGATGTTGGGCCGCGTGCTGTTGATAAGCTGATCAAAGTGCGGCTGCGGGATGGTACCGACGCGTGGGTGCTGCTGCATGTGGAGGTGCAAAACCAGCAGATCGGTGACTTTGCTGGACGCATGTACCACTATTACGCACGACTGCGGGAGTATTTTGCACAGCCGGTAGCGAGCGTGGGGATTCTGGGCGATGACCGTCCGACGTGGCGACCAAGCCAGTATGAAAGCGGGCTGTGGGGTTCGACGGTGACGTTTACGTTTCCCATCGTGAAGCTGCTGGACTACCGGGAGCGGTGGGGGGAGTTGGAGAGTAGCAGCAATCCCTTTGCGGGCGTGGTGATGGCACACCTGCGGGCACTGCAGACGCGTGGGGATGCTGATCAGCGGAGAGAGGCGAAGGTTGGGCTGGTCCGCTGGCTGTTCAACCGGGGCTACAATCAGCAGCAGGTGCGCCAGCTGTTTCGATTCATTGACTGGTTGCTGTTACTGCCAGCGGGGGCGGAGCAAACTTTTCGGACCGAACTCCATGCGATAGAAGGGGAGAAGCAGATGCCATACATTACCAGTGTTGAGCGCCTGGCCAGGGAGGAAGGCATTGAACAGGGTATCGAACGGGGGATCGAACGTGGTATCGAACGGGGTATCGTGCAGGGCATCGAACGGGGGAAACGAGCGGGATTGCTTCTGGGGCTGGAGTCCTTGCTACGCCTGAAGTTTGGGCAGGCGGGTCACGTTGCCTTCGAGGAGGTGCGGCAGATTGAGGACGTGGCCCTGCTCGAAGCACTCCTGCGACAGGTGCCGACGGCAACCAGTCTTGACGAGGCGCGTGCGCTCTATAAAGGGTCCCGTTCGTGACGTGTCTATCCTGGTGGACCAACAACCCGTGCCCTATCTCCCATGTACGCTCGGATGGTAGCACTCCGCCATGTGTGACCTTGGCGGACCTGCTTTATGATGCAGAAGGACAGATCAGGCATGGCATCTCCCCCTGCTGACGCGTGCGGGAACAGTACTCACTTGCTCCATGTCGAGACATCCGCGTGTGAAATGGATCTCTATCGCGGCGAACACGGGTTGATACTTGAGACGGAGCCTTACGTCACGAGCGAGCGTAGCAGGGAGTGCATCACTGAATTTCAGACGTTGCTAGGACGGCTACGTGATACCCAGTTGCCCTTCTGTGAGTACACATGGATGGTCGACGAAGACCAACGTCCCGCTGGCCACGAACATTTCAGCGAAGATATAGATGATCTTGTCCAGCGCTATAACGATGTTGCGGGCCAGGTTCGCTTCACGATGTGACCCTGTAGCGTACTGTGGACCGGAGCTAAGTTACTGGGCGAACAGTGCCCGTTATCCTTCCCCAAGATAATCGACTGCCAGTGCCACCATGAACCGCAATCGGGCCCTCAGTGCGGCAATTTCGATGTTCTCGTCAACGCCATGGACGCCACTGTTACGTGTGTCTGCGGTTACGTGGGATGGCATGAAGTTATAGACCTTCGTCCCGAGCGGGCGGAAGAAGCGCGAGTCGGTAAACCCTCCTGTCAGTGTGGGGAGGAGTGTCGCGTCAGGACGACCAGTGGCGACCCCGACGGCACGCGTGCATGCGTCGAGAAACGGTGTGTCGAACGCAGACGCCGTCGAGATTGCCGTGGACACAACGCGTATTTCTACCCTCGGAATGCCGTGTAACAATCGCACTACCTGATTGTGGACATAGGCGGCGTCCTGATGGGGCAGCGTGCGCACATCGCAGGTCAGGCTGGCTGCCGCCGGGATGCTGTTCGACTTGAGTCCGGCATGTACCATGGTTGGTGTCAGGGTCATGCGGGACGTTGCTCGGAGTAAACTTGCGGCCAACTCGTCGTCAGGCGGTAACTCGGCTGCCAGTCGGTCGATGTTCGCGGCTGTTGGCGTCTCGGAGAGGCGATACAAAGCTGCCATCGCCGCAAATGTTGGATGCGCTGTGTTCAACTCCGGTTGATACGCAAGGATTCGCTGTAGTACATCGGCGAGTTGGTGAAGCGCGTTGTCGGATCGCCATGGTGCGGCGGCGTGGCCGCTCTTGCCGCGCACGGTGATGTGAACCTCGTAGCGGCCCTTCTCACCGTTTGCGATGCTGAATACCAGTCCGCCGGGTGTCTGGAGTGGTCCTCCCGCCCCTTCGTTCAGGGCCACATCGGCGCGAATACGGTCACTGAGATGTTCTGCCACCCATCCGGCGCCGTATTCACCGCCAGTTTCCTCGTCCGCCGCTGCCAGGAACCGGAGGGAGCCATGCAGTGGGATGTTGTGCCGCCGCAGAAGCGCCAGGCACATCGCACCGGTCGATACCAGAGACTTCGCGTCTGAACTCCCGCGCCCCCAAACCTTCCCGTCCTGGATGGCGCCGCTAAAGGGCGGGTACGTCCATACCGTCTCGTCTTCCACGGGCACGACGTCTGTATGAGACATCAGCAGCAGCGAAGGATGCGCCGTCTGACCATCGATACGAGCAATGAGATTGCCACGCCCGGGCGCTGATTCATGCGTTTCGCACGGGATGTCGTTCCGTGTGAAAAAGTCCGCGAGAAGAGCGCAGGCGACCGTCTCTCCACCTGTGGGCATATGTCCGGTATTGACCGTTGGAATTCGAACGAGTTCCTGGTGCAACGCAATAAGTTCATCAGTCGCCGCATCAGCGGCGGCTAGTACCTGTGCCACTGTCGCCTCGTTTACCAATGTCATCTCGCTACCTCCGCCTTGCCGTTAGCCACAGTACACGGGTACGTTTGTCAAAGACAACGGTATTGCAGTGCCACTGAAAGGCAGCATAGATCGTCGAGTAGCAGGATGAACGGTGTCGACCAACCGCCAGAGACAAACGTTTACACGAGGGCTGGACGAGGAACGGGCCCAGTAATCCCTCGCACGGCTGGGCCGTTGGATGCGGGGCGCCAATCTAACGCGCGCAACTGGTACCCCGTGGAAACGTGTTCATCGCTAGAATCCAACCGCAACGCTTGACGTGAGGAACCCTGGCCACGTCACCAACCACCAGACCAGCACCAGAATGCCCGAGGTAATGAGCATGAGGAACAGCCCCGTTGTCAGATCAAGATTAACCCACGTTTCGGATCGGTTGGTTGCCCTGACATCTTCACTGATCACTGGTTGGCTCATGGCTTGTTGCATCGAGATTGCCCCCCGAACCGCGATTATGATGACTGACGGTTTCGCGTTGCCTGAATTGAACGCATTTGCCGTGCCAGCGTTGGCTCTGTGGAACGGCGCTTCGTGTCTGCACCGGTTTTTCCAACGTAACCTGGTGACAAATCGCTACACATGCGAGTAGATTGTGGCGCGACCTATGCTCATACGCGGGGCATGGCAACGATCGTAGTACAACACCAGGGCACACAGGATACTGTCTTCGGCGGACACTATCGCCTGCTGCGCCCACTCAATGCCTCGACCGACACGGTGCTCGCACGTGACGAGCGGCTGGATCGCACGGTCGTCCTCTGGATGGGCGCCGTCGAGGCTGGTCACGAGAATGAGAACCGGTCTCTGTACCAGCAGTTTGGCCTGCTTGGCATACTCGCGTCGGCCAGGTTTACACATCCCAACGTGGTACACGTTTTTGATGCGGGTGTGGACGGGATGCACCGCTACCTGGTGACGGAGTACGTTGATGGAGAGTCGTTGTCAGAACGTGTTGCCCGTCAGCCGCTTCTGTGGCACGAGGCAGTCGAACTGTTGCTGCCTCTTGCGGAAGCCCTCCACGCGGTAGCAGACGTGGTGAACCTTCCGTTGGCAGTGGCACCACATGGATTGCGTTTTGCAGGTCGTGATCGCCTCAAAATTGTCTCGCTGCGGGTGGTTGACCACGTGCCGCCGGGTCATACAGGCGCCGCCGGTGTTGCACCATTGGCCGCTTCGATCACTGCCGCCTGGCTGGGGACAATCCTCCGGGATATGGTGGCAAGGGAAAACAAAGCCGCCACGGAGTTCTCCTTATGCATTCCTCCCACGATCGAACCCACGATCGAACCACCACCGGTGCCGTTGCGCGTCGTCCTGGATCGCGCGATCTCTGGTGGTTTTGCTTCACCGGCAGCTTTTGCTCAGGCGCTTCGAACAGTCGTGCATCAGCATCAACGGAGCACCACGATATGGGATGTGCCGCGAGGGAGTCCGTCACGCTTTCGTAGACTGGCTCCACTGGCCGCGCTTCTCGGCGTCCTGTGCATCGGTGCAATCCTTGTTTTGACGGCGCGGACAGGTGCGTCGCTGGCGGCTCCAATTCCCAACACGGCCACGGACGTGCCAGTGGGCGCTCCTGGGACAACATCAATCTTACCTACTGCAGTGGTGGAGATCGCACACACAACCGTGGCGGCTGCCACGATCACTCCGAGCGCTACCCCGACGCCGATCTTCGTGTCTGTCCCTTCCGTGATGGGCGTGCAGATAGCAGATGCCACGGAGCGCCTGCGCCGGGTAGACCTGGTGGTGGATCAGCAACTCGCGGCGGAGTCGAACACGTCGGGTGGGATGGTGATCGGCCAGATTCCCCAGGCTGGAAGTGACGTTGCTCCTGGTATGACCGTGCATCTCACCGTCAGTCCGGGGCAGCTTCCGACCGTGGCTCCGTTTGTCAATGGCCAAGAGGAAGTATCCGTTTGTGGCCAACAAAAGTATCCACCGCTGGCCAGGAAACGGATCATTCCATAGGCGCGACCCGGTGCACGTCGGGGGTTCGGGGAGCAGGCGAAGCAGGGAGAGGACGCGTCCGAGCTTCGCGCATACGGAAGGACTCGCCCTGAGTCACGACGGTAACGACGTGATGGAGCAAGCGGTCGATGAGTGACACGGCGGTGGCTTGGTCTGGGAAGAAGCGACCCCATTGGTCGAAGGGCCAGTGACTGGCTGCCGACCGGATCAAGCGGGGCGAAGCCGAGTTCATCGATAATGATCAGGTCGTGGCGCAGGAGTTGATCCAGGACACGCCCCACGGAGTTGTCGGCGAGTCCGCGATAGAGGGTTTCGATCAACTGAGCGGCGACGAAGTAGCGGACACGATAGCCTGCGGCGACGGCGTGAGCCCCGACCGCGACCAGCAGGTGGCTCTTGCCGGTGCCTGCGGGACCCACCAGGCAGCAGTTCTCCTTGGCGCGGATCCACTCGAGGCTGGCCAGATAGTCCACGGTGGCCTGGGGGACGGAGGAGTGCGCCACTTTGAAGGAGTCGAGGGACTTGACGGCGGGAAAGGCCGCGGCTTTGAGCCGAGCCGTCTGATTGGCGGTGTCGCGGGCGGCGATCTCGGCTTCGACGAGGGTGCGCAAGAACTCCTCGGGGGTCCAGCGCTGTGTCTTGGCGGTCTGCAGGAGTTCGGGTGCCAGCGCTCGGATACGGGAGAGCTTGAGGCGGGTGAGTCCTGCGAGCAGGTCTGGAGCGAGTGCGGGAAGGGTGGACGCGGTCATGGGAGCACCTCACGGAGGGCGTAGGCGTCCAACGAGCGCATGGGTACCACGGGCAGACCCGTCAGTGACGGCAGGGGCAAGCCAGGTGGGGTGAGCGTGGCGACGCCATGGCCTGCCGAGAGGATGGCGCGGAGATCGGCAGCGGTGAAGCGATGAAACTGCACCGCCCGTTCGAGCGCACTCAGCAGGGCGGTGCGTCCCCACGCGGCTTCCAAGGTGACGATCTCGGCCAGTTCGCTGGCCAGTCGCGGGGTTCCTGCTGCCGCGGCGGTGCGTAAGAAGGTAGCGGCCGGGGATCCCAGCGCCAGAAAGGCCCGTTCGGGGTCGGTCCGTGGCCGGATGGCTCGCACGGGTCGTTGATCGGGGCCACCATAATGGGCATCCTGCACCGACGTTTCCCCCGGCGCGACGACGGGATGGTCGGCTACCACCTCCCCTGCGTGCTGGATGGTGACCCTTCCTTCGGTGACGACCACGTCCACCCGCTCCCCTACCAGTTGGTTGGGGACCGAATACCGCGCCGATCCGAACCGGATGGTGGACAGCCGGTCCACTTTGCGCGATTCCCCGGTCTGCACGGTGATGCGCAGTGCGGGTAACGGACGGAACACCGTGCCCTCGGTGGCGAGTCGGGCGGATGGGACCGCCGCGGTCTCGCTGTGGACGCGGCCATTCACGTCCGCACACCACGCCCGTGCGGCGCGGTTCGCCTCGACCACACTGGGCCAGGACCCATTGGCGGGAATCACCAGATCGCTTTTAGCGTACCCCACCAACGCTTCCACAATGCCTTTGGATTGCGGGTCCCGTGCTTCACAGAAGTCGGGCCGGAAGCCGTAGTGCGTGGCGAATCGCACGTACTCCGGATGCGGCACGACCACATTGGCCACCGTCCCTCCCAGCAGACAACCCATCCGATCCGCCAGCACCATCGCGGGCACGCCACCGATGTCTTCCAAGCATTCCGCTAGGAGCGCCAGCGTCGTCTCCCGCCGCTGGGTCGTTGCCAATCGCACAAAACGATAACGACTCCACGGCAGCACCGCACAAAAGATCTCCCAGCCGCCCTCGGTTCCCCAATCCACGACCAGACAGTCCCCGGGCACCGGCACCCACGGTCGGTAGCTCCGTCGCTGCTTCCGCCACACGGCCTTCGCCTCTGCCACCGCCCGCCGAAAGTTGCGGGCTGAGCCGCTCTACCCGGCGGTTTTGGCCACCGGCAACAGGCGCTTGGCGCTGATCCGTCCGTCGGTCGCCTGCACTCGCTCGGCAATCACCGCCGTCACCACCTCCGTATTCCGTACCAGCTTTGGCACGGGTTGACCACGCTCCGCCAGCGCACGCTGCTCCTCCCGGCGTTCCAACACCCGTTTCACCGTCCGATGTGTCGTCCCGCACGCCGCCGCAGTCGCACGATAACTGCCCAGTTCCGCATAGACATGCACAATATCCATAACTTCCCTCGTCGTTTTCACGATGCGTCGTCTCCTGGTTGGCTTTGCTCGGGTTCACACCACGAGCCTTGCCAATCCGGACCACGACCGCAACTTCACTCCTCCGAGGTGGATACTTCTGCTGGCCATACATCGATACTTTTACATGGCCACGGACACCGTTGCCCCCAGAGATCGAACAGAAGCCCGCGAGCGTGGCCCCGTCTATAGAGCCTGTTATGCATATTGAGCCATGAGGGTGACAAAGCTTTTGAGCATCAGGAGGGCAGCGGCTAAGAAATGCAGCCCAGCGAGGGTCTCGGGCAAGCGTTCATAGTCACGTGCGAGGCGGCGAAAGCGAGCAAACCAGGCGAAGGAGCGTTCGACGACCCAGCGTTTCGGCAGCAAAACGAAGCCGCGCTTGGCCTGGGGAAGTTTGACGACTTCCAGGCGGATTCCCTGAGCACCGGCAGCGTCCGCAGGGGAGGTGCCGGTGTAGCCTTGATCGACAAAGGCGACCTCGACGCTCTCCCCGGTCGCCTCCTGCACGGCCTGCGCGAGTTCGCCGACCTGGGCACGATCCTGTTCGTTGGCCGGGGTGACGGTCAAGGCCAGGAGGTGTCCCAGGGTATCGACCGCCAGATGTACCTTGCTGCCCTTGCGCTTCTTGGCTCCGTCAAACCCTGCACGCGCGCCACTTTCTGGGCTCGATTGCAGGGTCCGACTATCGATCACCGTTGCCCGAGGATGTGGTGTGCGTCCTCCCAGTTCGCGCAGCAGCATCCGCAGATCGTGTACCAGCGCCTCGAACACCCCCGCTCGCAGCCACCGCTGGGTCTGTTGGTACACCGTGTACCACGGCGGCAGGTCGTGCGGCAACAGCCGCCACGGTGCTCCCGTCCGCACCACCCACCGCAATCCATTGAACACCTCCCGCAACGGATGCTCCCGCTGCGGTGCCTCGTCCTTCATCAAGGTCAGATACGGTGCCAGAAACGCCCATTCGTCATCGCTCACATCACTGGGATACGCTTTTCTTTCCATCTCACCAGCTTACCCTCTCCAAAAGTTCATAACAGGCTCTAGGCAAGGCGAAAGGCAAGAAAAGGAAGTAGGTCGGTGGCGCTCTCCGACTGATATAATCGCCGTAGGGGGCGGTGTGATGATGGGCCAGGCGCGCACGCGGTTGATTACTGCGGCAACCACGCTGGCCGGTTGGTTTTTTCCACACACCGAGTCTTCATCGGCGCTTCGCGTGGATGTGGAGCGGCTCCTGATTTACAAGCCGTGTTGCCTTGGAGACGTCATCCAGGTCAGTCCGGTATTCACGGCTATGAAAAACGCTTTCCCTCGCGCTCGTGTTGAACTCGCGACATCCTCGTGGGCACGGCTCGCGGCCGTGACGAATCCAGCCCTTGACCGTATTGTGGATGTCGGTCCGGTTCAACGTGATGGCCGTTCCGCGGCATCGGCCATTATTCGGCATGCGATGATGCTTCGTAAGGAACGGTACCAACTAGCCCTCGTGCTGGATCGCTCACCGGCTGCTAGCCTGATCACGCTCCTTGCCTGCATTCCAGAGCGTGCCGGCTACGATAGCCTCGGTCGCGGTTTTGCACTGAATCGCCGTATCAGTGTGCCACCATGCGTGCATGAGCTTGACCTGGCATTGTCGGTTGTTCGGGCCCTGAAATTGCCCGTGCCTGCAACCCTACCCACGTACTACGTTCCCCAGACCGACCGTGACCGAGCCGCTGAGCTTCTGAGCGGTCTTAACCTGCCGAAGGGCGCGCGGGTGGTGGCTATTGCGCCTGGCGGGGGGGCTAACCCCGGTGCCACGCAGGTGGAGAAACGGTGGTCGGCTTCGGGATTTCGCCGCCTGGTGGCGTTGCTGCATCACGCGGGCATGCACCCGATGCTTGTTGGGGCAGCAACAGACATCACGGTGGCACGTGCGGTGAAAGGGGAAGGTTGCTGCCCGGTGCTCGATCTCACCGATCGCACGTCATTGCCTGATCTAGCAGCGCTGCTCACGCACTGTTGCCTTTATGTTGGTAATGACTCTGGCACCACGCATCTTGCCGCCGCGGTGGGTTGCCCGACGGTCGCGATCTTTGGCCCAACTGATCCCGCGCGCTATGGACCGCGCGGCGAACGCGTGTCGATCCTTGCGGCTGAGCCTGCAAGCGATGATCCAGGAGCCGGGACCGTCATACATCCCTGGTTTGTGTCGCGCTCGTGGCAACACCAGATCACTGCCGATGCAATTTGCCGCGCCGCCGTAGGGCTGGGCGTTGCGCTCTAATGCGCTACCGTACACCATTGCTGCGCCTCATTGGCTCGATCCAAAATCGGAAGCGGCGGCCGACACCGAAGCATGTGGCACGTATGGTCGTGGTACGGCCCGATCACCTCGGTGATGTGCTACTGACCACCCCGGCACTCGGACTCCTCAGGGCTGCCTTTCCGTCCGCTGACATCACGCTTCTGGTTGGACCCTGGAGCCGCGATGTGGCCGCTCGTCAGCCAGCAGTCGATCACGTTGGTGAGATTCGATTTCCGGGTTTTGAACGAGGTATTCCGGCCAGCATCCTCCAGCGATACACCGGCCTTGCGGTGCTCGCACGCCGCCTCTCTACCGAACGGTACGATGCCGCAATTATCATGCGTCCCGACTTCTGGTGGGGGGCCTGGCTCGCTGCCGCTGCTGGCATTCCTGTTCGGCTCGGCTATGCCCATCCCGAGGTACAGCCATTTCTCACGCATGCGATCCCCGTCGCGGCGCGTCGGCACAGCGCAGTGGATGCACTGGAACTCGCCAGGACCGCGGCGAGGCGCTGGGGCACCCCACAATTGACAACCGCGTGGCAGCCCGGTGTGCCACCGCTTTCTTTTCCCCTGCGCTCCGCCGACCGGCACGATGCCGTCCAGCGGCTCCACAAGGCAGGCATCACGCCGACCGAATCCTTCGTGCTGGTCCACATCGGCGCTGGTGCTGCCGTGAAGCGCTGGACCCGTAGCAACTGGATATCGCTGATCGTTCGAATTAAAGACCATCTGGGTGTACCGGTGCTGGTATGCGGCGGACCAACGGAGCAGGCCGAGGTGGCGGTCATCGCGGCGGCTGCTGGCGGAGTTACGCTATCGTCTGGCGCCTCGTTTGCCACCCTTGGTGCTGTCATGCAACGTGCCATGGCGGTGGTGGGTGCTGATTCGGGAGCCATGCATCTGGCAGTGGCTGTCGGTGCGCCCACGACAACGCTGTTTGGACCAGCGGACCCGGTCGTCTACGGGCCCTGGGGGGCGCCACGGCGACACGCGGTCGTGACCAGCGCGATGATTTGTTCCCCGTGCACGATCCTTGGCTGGCCCGCGGGTGAGGTAGCGTATCATCCGTGCGTACGTCGGATCACGGTGGACGAGGTCTACCGGGCTCTGGAGCGCGTTGTGGCCATAGGGCGAGTGGAAGGAGTTCCCCGATGAGCAGCCTGCGACTGGAGGGGGTGAGTGTCCTCTTTCCCCGAGAGGCACGGCTCCTTCCTGGAGGCGATAGTTCGACGCCTCGTCTTACTGATGCTCCCTTAGATGCGCTGGCGCGGCTCAAAGCGGCTGACGATGAGGAGACAGCCCGCAGAAACAGCGCGGCGGAGATGCTGGCGGTCGATGCTGTTGACCTTGCTGTCCCAGATGGCGAGACACTGGCGCTTATTGGTCCCTCCGGTTGCGGGAAGTCATCGCTGTTACGCGTTGTGGCCGGGTTGCAACAGGTGTCTGCTGGCCACGTGTTCTTTGATGATCAGGATGTCACGCACCTGGATCCCAAGGACCGGGGCATTGGCATGGTTTTCCAGAATTATGCGCTCTACCCGCACATGGAAAGCAAAGCGAATCTTGGCTTCTTTTTTCGCATGCACCGTCGTGAGGAAGAGATCGACGAACGGGTGCGTGAAACGGCGGCGATTCTGGGTGTGGGCTTTTCAGAATTGCTGGACCGACGCCCCAAGACATTGTCGGGTGGGCAGCAGCAGCGGGTGGCCATCGGCCGCTGCATCGTTCGGAATCCCCGCATCTTTCTCTTTGATGAGCCGCTGTCAAACCTCGATGCGAAACTCCGAGCGATTACGCGTACCGAAATCAAGCGGCTCTTACGTCGTTTCAAGGTCACCACGCTCTATGTTACGCACGATCAAATCGAAGCGATTGCACTGGGGGACCGCGTAGCGGTGATGCGTGGTGGACGGATAGAGCAAATAGGCACCTACCGTGACGTCTATGATCGTCCACGCAATGTATTCGTCGGCAGTTTCCTGGGTTCGCCCGCGATGAGTTTTCTCCCGGGAGTACTCCGTGATGACCGCCAAAGTGTGGCGATCGGTGACTCCTGGCTGTCGCTCGAAGGACAGCCCGCACATGCGCCGGTGGGGGCATCTGTTGTTATAGGCGCTCGCCCCGAGCATGTGCGGCTCGCTGAAGACGAACCCGGCGCGCTGGTTGGGCGGGTCGAGGTGATCGAGCCGATGTTTGCCGAGCGACAATTGCTCGTGACCTTTGATGTTCAGGGGCAGCGATGCACGGCGCGGCTCCCCCAGGACCAGCCCCTTGCTCGTGGCGACCTGGTACCACTCACTATCGAACCCGCATCGATACGTGTGTTTGATGCTCAATCGGGAGAAGCTCTTTTATGACGTCCAGGTTTCGACTCGTGCCCTTTGTTTTCGGCATACTGCTCCTGGCTGCCTGTGGCATGTCCGCAAGAGAAGCGACACTGGCGGCTCTCAGCCCGACAGCATCGCCTCTCCTGGTCGCAACGGTGGACAAAGCGGGACGTGGGAGCAGTACGCCAACCGCGTTGCTGGCTGCCACGCTGGTCCTTACCGCCGTTCCATTGCCGACAACCGCCGCGACGTCACGGCCGCTGCCAACGATCGCCACACCGGCGAGCACATTTGGTCCAACGGCGGCGCCATCGTCATCACACATTGCCATGTCCGTTCCCACGGTAGTTGCGCAAGCGCCTGTATCGTCAGCAACGGTCGTTCGACCAGCGCCAACCACGGTTACCCGGCCTCCCGTGGCCGGTGGCGCGCCAGCTCGATCCGCCGTTGCCGCACCAGTTGACCCGGTGACGACGGCGGTTCACGCACTCAGCCTGGAACAGAAAGTTGGTCAACTCATCCTCATAGGATTCGATGGTCCACTTACGCCCGCATTGAAGGATCACCTGCGGATCCATCACTTCGGGGGATTTCTCACGGTGCAAATGAATATCAACGCGAAGAGCCCGGCCGCGCTCACTGAGACGATTAATACGATGCAGGATGTGATGGATGGCGACCCGCCCTTGTTCATCGCGACGGATCAGGAGGGTGGCACGGTCTGCTTGAAATGGGCATCGGTCACCTGCTTTCCCGGGGGGCGACGGCTGGGCCTCTTACCTCCAGATGATGCTGCGGTAGCCGAGCGTGACATGAGCGAAGAGTTATATGCGATGGGTTTTAACCTGCATCTCGCGCCGGTTGCCGATGTCTGGGATGGCGTGCATCCGTTTATGATTGACCGTTCCTATGGGACGCAAGCGGAAGCCGTGTCAGAGCGTGTTCGAGCGGTGATTGGCGCGGGGCATGCCACAGGCCTCGCGATGACGGTGAAGCATTTTCCCGGCCATGGCGGCGCTTCCGACAACTCGCACATCGTCCTGCCCACGGTGGATCATAGCCGCGAGTACCTGGACCGTGTGGATTTGCCACCGTTTCAGGCGGCAATCGATGCGGGCGTTGATGTGGTGATGATGGGTCATCTGCTCGTACCGGCCATCGACCCCGACCTACCCACCAGCCTCTCGCCAAAGGCCCATGCAATTTTACGCGACGAGTGGGGCTATCAAGGCGTAATCATGTCCGACGATATTGAGATGGGCGCAATTGTGAAGGCGAAGTCACCAGCGGTGGCAGCGGTGGAGGCAGTGATGGCCGGGACCGATATGGTCCTTATTGCCCGGAGCACGGCGTCGCAAGACGCTGTCTACCGTGCGCTGCTGGCGGCAGTACAGGATGGACGGATACCTCAGGAGCGGCTCGATCGATCTGTCGAGCGCATTCTGCGCGTGAAGATGAAGTATCGGCTATCGGAAAACCGCCACAGCGACCCCGCATGGGCAGCATCGTTCGTCGGCGCGGCAGGACATCGGCATGATGCCGCGGCGCTGATCGCCAGGTGATGCACGCGCAGCGGGGCATAAGCCGGGCATAAGGGATGCGTGTCTTTTACCCGATGTGACGCATCTCGTTGCCTGGTTGCCCGTGACGACATGCCGAACCGCCGATTGCGGCCTCGGGGAAGGATGAGGTTGTACTGGCCTTTGGGGTGGGCGTGCAGGGCTGCCGACCCGGCATACGCAACGATGATTAGCGCTGTGCCACCACCAGTTCCGTGATCTCCTGGCCGCAGTGTGGGCAGCCACGCCCCCGGTTCTTGATGGGACAGATATACATCGGTGGGACGTGATTGCCGCAGCGCAAAAATGTACGGGTGGCACACGATCGACCATTCCCGCAACGGTGACTGATGGGGCAGATGCGCAGGGCCCGCGCCTGGGACGGATCGTGCTTGAGGATGCTGAGCGCTTCGGCCAACGATAGATCGCTCACCGGCAGGTAGACCGTGTCACGAGACCAGACCGGCCTGTTCAAGCCGTGTGAAGGCAGCATTGAGTCGCTTCATAGCATCTGGATCGCCACCGAGATCGGGATGGAGTTCCTTGGCAAGTCGACGGTAGCGTCGTTTGATGTCCTCGCTCGTAGAATCCGATGGTAGATTCAGCACAAGCCATGCCTCGCCAATTGCGGATGCCGCCGTGGCGCCCGCACCGGACCTTGTGTGAGATTGCTGGTGATCAGACGCAGTGAAGTTTCGGCCCCGATTGCCCGTCGCATGTGTCGTATGCTCGGTGGTGGACGACCCGCCATGACTCGGTGTTGTTTGCCTATCCTTGCGGCCGGGAGGTGACCCGGCAGTGGCTGCTCGCGATTCTGGTTCTGGTGTGGTGCTGTTTGATCCGACGGGGGCAGAACGGGTTGTCCTGGCGCGGTTCGCCCGTTCCTGTGCCTTTCGCACGGCCTCGGCCCGGACATGCGCGAACGCGCGCTCGGCTTCGCGCTCCCGTACGGCTACCGCGGCGCGTTCCTCATCTGCCTTTCTGCGGGCCTCGATCTGGTCAGCCTGTCTGCGTTCAAAGGTGTCCATGCGACGAAAAAGGTCGACAATAGCCTGGTGCTTGATGCGGCCATCCAACTTCAGGCGCTGTCGCAGCTCCTCGTGGTTCAGCGTTGTGCCCACATAGCACTGCTGGGGGACATTGTCTTCCACCCACGTTGCATACCAGTACGGCCCATGGGAGGGCCGGACGCGGCAGGCGCGGCAGGTTGCTTCCAGACAGTCCGTATACACCAGGCGAAACTCCACACCCCCAATAGCATGGAGTTCGACGGTGGTCGCGGCTGTGGCGCTATTCACGAAACAGGGTTCCAGGAGAGGTCGTTCTCATAGCGATTTTTAGTGTAACCGATACACCCGCGGTTCGGAACATGCGGCCTCATCGACGTCTCCGCATGCCCGGATGTGTGCGCCGGGACAACAGAGCGGGCGACCTTGAGCCGTCCCGGTGTCGGTGATATACTGTGAACTGCCGGGAACACCAGCGGCGGGGCAGTTCGCTGCCAGAGACCACCCGATAGAGCAGGCAGCGCACTGGTGATCGTCCAGGCATTCATCCCCAGGGAAGGGCGACGTTGCACGACAGGTTGCAGGTCTTTAGCGGACACGCAAACCCCGCCCTTGCCGATGCCATCTGCCAGCATCTCACACTCCCTACCGGCAAGGCTATGGTCACGTGCTTTCGAGATGGTGAAACACGTGTGCGCCTCGAGCAGAACGTGCGTGGCGCCGATGTTTTTATCGTGCAGCCGACATGTGCTCCGGTTAACCACAACCTGATGGAACTGTTGGTGATGATCGATTCGGTACGTCGGGCATCAGCCGACCGCATTACCGCAGTGATACCGTATTATGGGTATGCCAAGCAGGAGAAAAAGACGGCCGGGCGGGAGCCTATTTCGGCAAAGCTCGTGGCGAATCTGATCACCACGGCAGGTGCTTCCCGGGTGCTCACCGTGGATCTCCACGCAAGTGCCATCGAGGGCTTCTTTGATATTCCGGTGGATCACCTTCGCGCCGAGCCTATCCTGGCAGGACATTTCCAGGAGTTGGGTCTGACGAATGTGGTGGTCGTCTCGCCCGACGCAGGCGGGGTGGCGCGAGCGAATCACTTCCGGGATCGCATCGGTGCGTCGCTTGCCATCATCGCAAAGCAGCGACCCCAGCCGGATGTCGCCGAAGTGGTCGAAATGGTCGGCGATGTGCGCGGCAAGACGGCGGTGATTGTTGATGACATGGTGTCGACCGGGGGGACGCTGATCAAAGCGGCCGAAATCTTGCTGAAGCGTGGTGCGGTTGACGTCTACGCGTGTGCGACGCATGGCATTCTGTCACACGATGCCGCGCAGGCCGTCGTACATTCCGCCGTGAAGCAACTTGTGGTGGCCGATACCATACCGGTGCCACCTGAGAAGCGAAACGACACCATCAAAGTATTGTCTGTTGCGCCATTGCTTGCGGAAGCGATCAGGCGCATCCATAACAACATTTCGGTCAGCGCTCTTTTGACGTAGGAGTCACGGCACGCGTTTCCCCGTCGCTCGAAGAACGGCGGACAGGCATGGAAGCGTCGATGGTGCCACCGAGATGGGGCCAGAGGCCCGGGGGTTTACTGGTTGGACGCCACTACCTGGCTGGAGTTCTTACTCCTGCTAGTGTGTCTCATGTTGTCTGCGTTTGCATCGGCTGCCGAGACAGCACTCGCGGCGGCGAGTCGAATCCGAATTAAGCACCTAGCCGATGATGGGAACAGAAACGCCCGCCGAATCGAGCAACTGCGAAAAGATCCGGGCGGGTATATCGCGACGATCCTCGTCGTCAATACACTGGCCATTATTATCGCATCGAGTGTTGCCACGGTGGTCGCCATCCGGCTTGTGCCACAGCACGGCGAACTCGTTTCCGCCGTTCTCCTGTCGCTTGCCGTATTGATCTTTTCTGAGATTACGCCGAAGACGCTTTCGGTCCAAAACCCCGAGCGAGCGGCACTGGCGCTGGGCGGTTTTGTGTCTTCGGCTAGCTTCGTACTACGGCCAATTTTGAGTTTACTCGCCCTTTTGACCAACGGGCTGGTTCGTGTTGTTGGCGGTGGATCGAAACCGAGGAACCCGTTTGTGACGGAAGAAGAACTTCGCATGCTTGTCACCGTCGGGGAAGAGGAAGGAATTCTCGAAGAGGACGAGAAGGAGATGATCCATAGCATCTTCGAATTCGGGGATAAGGTCGTGCGGGAGGTCATGAAACCGCGCGTAGACATCCTCGGCATCGCTGAAGATGCCTCGTTCTCTGAGATGCTGCAAACCGCGATTGATGCGGGGCATTCTCGGATTCCTGTCTACCGTGACCGTATCGACAACATCATTGGCGTCCTGTACTCTCGCGACCTCCTCCCGATACTTCGCGATCAGCACCAGGATGTGCAGGTCAGCACACTGCTGCGCGAACCGTTGTTCGTCCCAGAGACGATGAAGGTCGATGACCTCTTCCGGGACATGCAGCGAAGGAAAGTTCATATGGCAATTGTGCTCGATGAGTACGGCGGCACCGCAGGATTGGTGACCATCGAGGACCTGCTCGAAGAAATCGTTGGCCCTATCGATGATGAATATGACGAAGTTGAACCGGAGCCGCAGAAGCTCAGCGATCAGGAGTATATCGTTGACGCACGACTGAGTATTGATGAACTGAACGACCTGCTGGAAACAGAACTGGCGTCTGACGATGTTGATACCGTCGGTGGACTGCTTACCAGCCATCTGGGACGTCTGCCTATGCAGAACGACACGGTGACCCTTGATGAAGGCGTGGAGCTGGTTGTCCTCACGGTGGAAGGTCATACACTGCGGCAGGTGAAGGTACGGCGTCTTACGCCGGTGTCTCCAGATGACCGTTCCATCGATGCGGGACTGTGACTGTGCTCTCGGGAGGGGCCGTGGCTGACCTTCGTAGCCAGGCGCTGCGGTCTCGAGATCGTGGTTACGCGCCATACTCTCATTTTCGTGTCGGCGCAGCCGTTTTGACTGCTGACGGATCTATCTTTGCTGGCTGCAACGTAGAAAACGCATCGTATGGCCTGAGCATATGCGCGGAACGCGTTGCCGTGTTTCAGGCCGTTGCCGCAGGGCATACCAGTATTACCGCCATCGCAGTGGCAACAGACCTCGTGCCACCAGCGGCACCCTGCGGCGCGTGCCGACAGGTCCTCCATGAGTTCGGCCCGGATGTGCGCATCATTGCCGTCAATGCGGATGGGGACCACTGGGAAGCCGGACTGGATGAACTCTTACCGCGGTCATTCGGCCCTGATGATCTGACACGGGGGGCATATACCGCGTGACGCGTGCTTATGATAGGCCCGGGCGACTGTGGTGGCGGCAACCGTAGCTGCCGTTTTCCTCGCCGGTCAACGCGGGTGCGGTCGTTGTTATTGCTGAGCAGCCAGCCACCTGGCGACGGCCCTCCGAGATTCGGTTGCATCGCCTGACAGATACCCTTTCACAATGAGAGATCTCAGGACATTGTTCTGCGCCATTCGCTCTGTCAATGCGCGGAGATCCAGGCTGTCAAGTCGGTCGCCTGTATCAGCGATGACATCGAGCAGCGTTGCTCGCAGCAGATATCGGTCCGCGCTGGCGGATGTTGACGCACTGGCGGGGGCGTAGGCTCCGGTCTCGTTTATAAAGGCGATCACCTCAGGCGGTGCGGCGCACTCATCGATGGAGCCAGCCGCAGCTTGTTCACGTACGCGCGTCGACGACACGGCGAGGAGACTGCCGGCAGCCGCCTGCTTGAGTGGGGTGACATACTGCGCGTACGGGCGGTTCTCCTGCAGTTCCAGCAGGTCCGAGAGGTCGTGCTCGGTGGCATAGTCGCGCTCGGCCACAAGGAATCGAGCCTTGCTGAACAGCAGATCGAGCGCCGCGTCTCGATTGTCATAATATCTGGGATCAAAAATCTGCACGATCTTGTCATAGCCGACGATGAAGAGCAGTGTGGCTGGCGCCCGCAAGGTCATGTGAGCGGCCATTGCCTGGTCTACATACAGTCCGCGATTTGTCACCGCCACACCCAGCGCCGGGTGATGGTGCGTCACATCGTGAAGGACTGCCAGTCTATCTTCAAGCAGCGCGCCTGTGACTCGTTCTTTATCAACGGTGCGTACACTGATGGTAAACCACACAGCGTCACACGTCCCGCTTGCTATCGCACGTGCGGCGAGGTCAAGGTGGGCCGTCGTGAGCGGGTTAAACGATCCGGGTAGTAATGCCAGGCGGGTGGGCTGCGACGAATCCTGCGCCGACAGGGGCACGAGGGTGGGGGCAGCGTCTGGCCGTAGCTCGGCAAGGAGGTTTTTGTACTGCATAAGCAGAGGGACATTCCACCATGACTTCTGGTAGCGCGGCACGTCGCTCCTCCATACAGGGCGCAAAAAAGGGGCGCCAGCTGGCGCCCCTCTGCCCCGGTCGCCCTACTGCTGTCGGGTGGAGCGATCCGGGTGAATGCGCTCGGCGTTGCCTGAGTCGGTCGCGTGAGTGTGGAGGTTGCCCTGCTCGTCAACACGCGCTTCTTCGCGACGTACCGTGTCGGAGACGTGCTGAGTCTCCTGGACTGCGCGCTTGCCCACCGAGACCTCCTCGGTGACGACGGGCACCTTCTCGACGTTGACACGCTCTTCAGTGAGTGGGACGCGAATGGTGCCACCCTCTCCGATCTGCCCCTCAGATGGACGGCGATCGACCGCGTGCCGCTCGATGACCACTTCCTCACGGCTCACCGGCACATCGATGGTTTTTTCCTCAGTGACGACTTCCTTGCGGAGCTGAACCTCACCAGCCTGCACCATCTGCTTGTTCGCCTGCAGTTCCTCGGCACGCAACTGGATGTTCTGCTGCCCCTCGTGGGTACGCGTGTGTTCCTGACCTGCCTGCGGCATCCTGGCTGTCATCTCTGTGTTTGCCGCTTGCTGAGGCTGCCTGCGTTCCTGTGACGTCTCCATTTGCCGTTGGCCAACAGCTGTGGGGGCGCCACCACCAAAGCCTCTGTCCTCGAGGTTTTCCGCACCGTCGCGGAGAAGAATTTGGCGTGCTTCCGCATCACGGCCCTCGGCATCGACAGTTACCAGCGCGCCACCTTCGTGTACGCGATTCTCGTAGTATTCGGCCTCTTCCTTCGGAATGCCCAGTCCGGCCAGTCCGCCGACCAGCCAACCAAGGGCGCCTCCGGCCAGCGATGTTGCCAGGATGCCGCCGGAGATGAAGGGACCGATGCCGGGAATAATCAACGCGCCCGTTGCAGCCAGAAGTGCTCCCAGTGTCCCGCCTGCAAGACCACCTGCCACAGCGCCCTCGGTGGAGGCGGTGCCGTGCTGTTCGTTGACTTCCTGCATGTCTTGCTTGTCGCGCATAACGACGCCAATTTTCGCCGCGTCAAATCCAGCGTCCTTGAGGTCGCGAATCGCGCGTTCCGCGGCTGATCGATCGGGAAACAATCCCGCAATGTGACGTGCCATAATGTGACAGTACTCCTGTTATCTCTACGCTGCCCACGCGACAGCGTTTCCTGCATGTGCGATGCACCATACGTGTCATGGATAGTCGCAAGTGCTATGCCAGCCGAGTAAAAAGGCGGGCGAGATCGCTTCACCGCACGGTGTTTTGCCATGGACCATGTGACGTTGACAAGTGGAAGATGGCACGGGTACAGTGAATGTGAACGTGACGAGTTGCATGCGTTGCTCGTCAGGCGTGGAGGCGGTAATTCTCATGGTGGCGATGACCCGAATAACTGGATTGGCTTGCTGAAGGCAGGGTATGCCTTCAAACCAACCAGGCAGCGGGCCGCAACAAGGACCGACCAGTGATTTTCGTCTTGCATCCTTGCTGAGTACTCGTAGGGGTGATTCGAGACGGACGTCCCACCGTTCATGGCCACGGGCTGGCAGCGCTGCCCGTGGCTTTTGTTATGTGTAGGACGGAGTAAGTACGTGCTCAATGTACAACAGCTGGTTAAGCATTACGGCGGACAGACCGTACTCAATGGTGTTACCTTCCAGATCAACGACCGCGACCGCGCGTCGCTCGTTGGGCCAAATGGAGCGGGTAAGTCCACCCTCCTGAAGATCATCCTCCGGGAGCTTGAACCCGACCGCGGGACGATAGCGGTCACT
>JAABUZ0100000653.1_pt1 | contig 81101 bp, 75 predicted proteins | sample 5562091 | NCBI WGS metagenome assembly JAABUZ01 (sample SAMN12813069, study PRJNA571459) | rock metagenome | isolation source: Antarctica rocks | place: Antarctica: Victoria Land, Linnaeus Terrace sud | collected 2015-12-21
CTCCGGCGACACCTGGAGATCCTCCCAGCACCGCCGCAGCTTGAACAGATCCAGCACCGCATCGCAGTACCGCTCCGCCGCCACCCGCGAGGGAAACGGTCCATAGGTCCGCGACAACCCCTTGCCCGACAGCCGATTCGTTGAATACACCCGCGGGTGCGCATGGTCCATCGTCAACCGCAGAAAATACGGCGTCCGCAGCTTCAACCGCCGCCTCGCCTCCGCGTACCCAAAGATTCCCGCCGTTGCCCGGTACAGTACCAGCAGCGACTCAAACTCCGATCCCGTTACCGCCCACGCAATCCGTCCCACCCGCTCCCGGAGATTCAGCCGCTTCGATACCACCGGGAGCCCGTCTGCACCCAGCGTCTCCGGCGGATCCACCAGCCGAGCCATCCGTCGCCGCAGATTCGCCGCCCGCGTCACATACGGCTGGTCCCCCTCGGCATGCCCGTAGAGCGCAAACACTCCCGGCCCCTCCGGCACCCCACGCAAAATCTCCCGCGCCCGGCCCGGCTCAAACCCAACCTCATGCCCGAACTGAAATCCCGCCGCCATACCCGAAATTCTAGTCGCCGCCATCGCTCCCCGGCCTTCCCCGTGAGAACCATATCGGCCATCCGACGAGATTCGTTAACTCGAAAGTGAAGCTCCCACGCCTTTCGCGCTCAAGCTCGCTCAACCCCCCGCGATCATCATCCCCTCAACCCGAATCGTCGGCACCGCGCTCGCCCCCCGCCACTCCAGATCGCTCCCCACCGCCACCACGTTCTTGTACATCTCCTTCAAATTCCCCGCGATCGTAATCTCCTCCACCGGAAACGCCATCTCGCCATTCTCGATCCACATCCCACTCGCTCCCTGCGAGTAGTCTCCCGTTACCAGGTTAACCCCGAAACCCATCACCTCCGTCACATACAGCCCACTCGTAACGCCTGCGATGATCTCCTCCGCCGTCTCCGTCCCCGGCTCGAGATAGAAGTTGTGCGCCCCCGTCCCCGGGTTCCCCGCCAGCCCCCGCGACGCACTCCCCGTCGACCGCAAGCCCAGCTTCCGCGCCGTGTACGTGTTCATCACATAGCTCTTCAACACGCCCCTGTCAACGATCACCGTCCGCCGCGTCGGCAGACCCTCCCCGTCAAACGGAGCTGTCCCAAACCCGCCCACCCGCTGCCCGTCCCGCTCAAACACCATCGTCCCGTCATCTACGATCGTGATGTTCTCGCCCGCCACCCGCTCGCCCAGCATCCCGTTGAACATCGACGCGTTCCGGTAGATCGCATCGCCCTCTGCCGCTGAAAAGATGCTTCCCATAATCGACTTCGCAATCTCCGGCGAAAACACCACCGGCGCCGCCTGCGTCTTCACCTGCCGAGCCCCCAACCGCCGCAGCGTCCGCTCCGCCGCCTTTCGCCCAATCGCCTCTGCGTCCTCCAGCCCCCGCACCGTCCGCGCACTCGAGTACCAGTAGTTCCGCTGCATCTTGCCCTGCTCGTCATGCGCAATCGGCGAACACGAAAACCCGCAGTAGCTCTTCCGGTACTCCCCCGCAAACCCCCGCGAGTTCACCAAAATCTTGTGCGACGTCGCCGTGTCGAAGTCCCCTCCACTCGAGTTCTGAATGCGCGTGTCATAGGCCATCGCCGCCGCCTCGCATCGCCGCGCCACCTCGATCCGCTCCGCCGGCGGCATCTCGTTCACATCCTCGAAGTACAGCCCCATCCCGGCGCCCGCATCGCTCCCGTCCAGCACCGCACCCTCCGCCGCGCCAAACTCCCCCGCCTCCGGCAACCCCGCAAACGGATCCTCGCTCGTCACCTTCGCCAACTCAATCGCCCCCCCGATCAGCCGCGCGATCGACTCGTCGGAAAAGTCCGACGACGACGTACTCGCCACCCTCTGCCCCACAAACACCCGCAGACCCACCGCCCGCGACCCCGACTCCTTTAGCGTCTCCACCTGCCCCAGCCTTACAAGCGCCGAAAACTCCTCCCCCTCATACACCACCGCCTCCGCATCTGTAGCCCCCGCCTTGAGCGCCTTCCCCAGCACCTCTTCCGCCAACGTCCTCAAGCTTGTTCTCGCTATCTCGATCCCGGTCACGATAACTCTCCTGCTCCGCCTCAATGGCAAGCTGTGCTTGTTTGGTTATGCCGCTGAAACAGTCTCCGAGCGAACAGCCCGGATTCGCCGTTCGGTGCTCAGCCCGATCCGGCATGCGTTGATTCTCTGACGCGGCGTATAGCCCTACTGCTCCATAGCATTCCGGACATCTCAGTCGTGGATCAGCTAGTCGCCTTGCGGATGACGCGTGGATGGTATGCCACCCGTAGACTAACCCTTGGTCTAGTCGATGATGCCTATGCTTAACGTCAACAAATTCCACGAGCGATCCTCAAGCTGAAACGACCTCACGCACCGGCAGTTCAACCTCGATCCACTCCGCCGCCCCACCCTCAAGCACCTCGATAACATGCGTTGCGGCTTGCGGCAGCACAGTTCCGCCAAGCGCCAGGCCTTCCAGGTGAAACGCCAGTGTTTCACCAAGATTCCGTCGCAGCTCGTTTGTGGTTCCACCTGTGCTCGCGCAGCCGGGTACATCTGGTGCAAACCCGCTCCAATTCTGAGGTCCACTCTCGTACACAAAGACATAACGTTGTGTCATTTCGTGTCCCCTGACTGCTTCAAAATGCTCCCAAGCGTTTTAGGATTCACCTTGTCGCCAGGGTGCCCCCCCCAGCACGGTCACAAGCTTCGATCTAATCGGGTGCTTGAACTGACGGTAACTTCCTCTCTGCCGGAACATATACCATCCGTCCTGCTCCAGTCGTCGGATCAGATCACGCACCTTCAACGAGGCCGCCCCTAGTGCACCGGCGTTCCCGACAACCGGCTAGCCCGCCCATCCGTCGCCTTCAAAAAATGCACGCCCGCTAGGCAGTACTCCGAATCCGTCTTCAGCTTGTGCTCAATATGCAACGCCGGCCCATTCTCACTCCGCCGCTTCACCACCTTCACCGGCCCGCCGCAATCCTTGCACCGAAACTCCGTGTCATTGTCCTCAAGCGCATCCGCAATCGTCTTCACCTTCCAAAACGGCTCATACCCACCCGCCGCCCGAACCCGCCGCCGCTTGACCTCGCACTCAAAAAACATCTCGCGTTCCATCGCCATCGCAATCTCCTTGTCAAACCCGTGCTGATCCTGCGTTGAGCGCTTCTCTCCGATGTACTGCCCAGCCGTACGCAAAACTCACAATTCGCCCTCAAGCCACCGGCTTCTCCGACCACCGCGTCACCCGCCCATCCGTCGCCTTCTTGAAACCAGCGCCCGAAGGGCAAAACTCCGCATCAGCCAACGATTTATGCTCCACATACGCCGGCGTCCCCGCCTTGTTCGTCTTTCCCAGCACCTTCACCTCGCCCCGGCAGTCTTTGCACCGAAAATCCGTATCCAGGTCAACCAGTGCGTCCGCAACCTTCTTTACCTTCCAGTAAGGCTCATAGCCGCCGCCCTCCTTCAGGCGCCGCCGCCGTACCTCACACTCGTACATCTTCTCCCGTTCCGCTGCCGCCATCGTCCTTACCGTCCCGTTCCCCCGACCGTCATCCGGTCGAGCTTCACTGTCGGCATGCCCACACCAACCGGCACACTCTGCCCCGCCTTGCCGCACGTCCCAATTCCCTCATCGAGCTTCAGGTCGTTGCCCACCATGGACACATACTTCAGCGCCTCCGGCCCATTCCCGATCAACGTCGCTCCCTTCACCGGCCGCGTCACCACGCCGTCCTCGATCAAGTAAGCCTCGCTCGCCGAAAACACAAACTTCCCGTTCGTGATGTCCACCTGCCCGCCGCCGAAGTTCACCGCGTAAAGACCGCGCTTCACGCTCTTGATAATGTCCTCGGGCATATCCTCGCCGTTCAGCATGTACGTGTTCGTCATGCGCGGCATCGTGATCTGCTGGTAGCTCTCGCGCCGTCCGCTGCCCGTGCTCTTGGTCCCCATCAGCCGGGCACTCATCTTGTCCGTCAGGTACCCCTTCAGAATCCCGTTCTCGATCAGCACATTCTCCTGCGTCGCCGTTCCCTCGTCGTCCACGTTCAGGCTCCCGCGCCGGCCCGGCATCGTTCCGTTATCCACCACCGTCACCTTTGCCGACGCCACCTGCTGCCCGATCATCCCCGCAAACGCACTCGTCTTCTTGCGGTTGAAGTCCGCCTCCAGCCCATGTCCCACCGCCTCATGCAGCAGAACCCCCGGCCAGCCCGGTCCCAGAACCACCTCCATCTCGCCCGCCGGCGCATCCACCGCCCCCAGCTGCAGCATCGCCGTCCGCGCCGCCTCCCGCGCAAAGTGCTCCGGACTCTTCTCCCCCTCAAAAAAGTCCAGCGCCACCCGTCCCCCGCCACCGCTCGTTCCCCGCGCCAGCTGCGCCCCGTCCTGCGCAATCACAAACACATTCAACCGCGCCAGCGGCTGCGTGTCACTCGCATACGTCCCATCGCTCGCCGCCACCAGAATCCGCCGCAGCTCGTCGTTGAAGCCCGCCCGCACCTGCGTAATCCGCGAGTCGTACGCCCGCGCCGCCCTGTCCGCCCTCTGGATCAGCTTCAGCTTCTCCGAGATGGCCGCATCGCTCGTCGCCCCGGCCACCGGGTACAGCGCCGGTGTCTCCGTGTGCGTAAATCCGTGCTCCATCTGCTTCGCCGGCCCGCTCGCAATCAGCGCCGCCGTCCGTGCCGCCTTCAGCAGCCGCTCACTCGAAAGGTCGTCCGTATACGCAAATCCCGTCCGCTCCCCGCTCAGCACCCGGATTCCGCATCCGACGCTGATCCCCTGGCTGGCCGTCTTCACCAGCCCCTCGTCGACCCCCAGCGACGTCGAGGTCACCGACTCGAAGTAAAGATCGGCGTACTCCCCGCCAGCGCTCAGCGCCTCACCCAGGCACCGCTCCATCAGCCGTTCCGAAATCCCCAGCTTCTCAATAAAGTAACGCTTATGGTCCGCAGCCAAACGAGTCATTCTCTATATTCTAGGCTGCCAGTCAACCCCCCGCAAACTCGCCTGCCGTAGCGCATGTAAGTTCATGCCCAACCGCCCCCGTTCCCCACCCGCTAAACTTCCACCATGAGCCTCCACCCCTCCCCGGTCGCCGATACCCATCCGCGCCCCGGCGCTCTCGGCGACCCCCACGCGCTCACCACCCGCCTCCAGAAGCATATCCCCGCCCTCGACGGCGTCCGCGGCCTCGCCGTCCTCTTCGTCCTGCTCTACCACTACGCCGGCGGAAACCGCTCGCACAACGCCGTCGTCCGCCTCGTCGCCCACATCCTCAAAGCCGGCTGGTCCGGCGTCACCCTCTTCTTCGCCCTCTCCGGCTTCCTCATCACCGGCATCCTCTGGGACTCCTTCGGCAAGCCCCACTGGACCCGCAACTTCTACGCCCGCCGCGCCCTCCGCATCCTCCCCCTCTACTTCCTCTCGCTGTTTATCGTCCTCCTCGGCGCCGCCTACGCCGGAACCCTCCACGCCGCTCTCGGCCGCATCGGTATCCTCGCGCTCTTCCTCCAGAACATGCCCCGCCTCTCCGACCTCGCCAGCGCCATCCCCTCGCCCTTTATGATCTTTCACCTCTGGAGCCTCGCCGTTGAAGAGCAGTTCTACCTCATTTGGCCCTTTCTCCTCGTCCTCCAGAGCACCCGCACCTCCGCCCTCCGCCTCTGCCTCGCCGTCTTCATCCTCTCCTTCCTGTTCCGCGTCTTCGTCTTGACCGCTCTCCCCAACCCCCTCGATTACTGGCAGTTCCTCCTCACCCGCGCCGGCGAACTCAGCCTCGGCGGAGCCCTCGCCATCCTCTACCGCGGCACCCGCTGGCCCACCGTCGAGCGCTGGGCCGGACCCGTCGCCCTCGCCTCCCTCGCCGCCTTCCTCCTCTCCAGCCTCTACGCCGGCACCGCCGATCTCCTCAATCGAACCCAGCTCCTCATCGGCCTGCCCGCCATCACCCTCTTCTACACCGCGGTGATCGCGCTCGCACTCCGCCCCGGCCCCATCCAGAGCCTCCTGTCCGCCGCCTGGCTCCGCTCCGTCGGCGCCCTCAGCTACGGCATCTACGTCTTCCACGTCCTCCTCGGAAACCTCTTCCGCGCCCTCGCCGAAACCCTCTGCAAAGGTCGCGGAGGAGAGACCTCCGTCCTCGCCGTCCAGTTCGTCCTCGTCCTTGTCGGCTCCGTCGCCGCCGCCTGGCTCTCCTTCCGCTTCTTCGAGACCCCCTTCCTCCGCCTCAAAAAGAACTATCCCTCAGCTCCCGCCGCCTGACGCCGCGCTGCAAATCCTCAGCTGTAAGGCTAGTTGCGCTACGTCTGCTGACCCATCCTGAACACGTGAGTTAACCTCAAAGCCTCGAAGCCGCCTCCAGGCACTCCTCCAGGATGTCCAGCGCCACATCCACCTCCCCCTGCCGCACAATCAGCGGCGGAGCCAGCCGGATCGACGTCTCCCCGCACCCCAGAATCAGCAGCCCGCGCTCAAACGCCATCTCCACCACCCGGTCGCGCATCGCAGCCACCGGCTCCCGCGTCGCCTGATCCTCTACCAGCTCGATCCCGATCATCAACCCGCGACCACGCACATCGCCCACATGCCTGTGCTTCGCCGGCCACGTCCGCAGCCGGTCCAGCATCGCCCCGCCCACCGCCGCCGCATTCCCGATCCCCTCGCGCTCCAGCACCTCCATCGTCGCCAGCGCCGCCGCAATCGCCACCGGGTTTCCCCCATACGTCGACGCATGCGACCCCGGCTTCCAGTCCATAATCTCCGCCCGCGTCATGCACACCCCCAGCGGCATCCCCGAGGCAATCCCCTTTGCCGAGCAGACGATATCCGGCTCCACCCCCGTATGCTCGATCGCCCACCACTTGCCCGTCCGTCCCGCCCCCGACTGCACCTCGTCCGCAACCAATAAGATCCCGTGCCGGTCACAAATTCTCCGCAGCTCCTGCATAAACACCGTCGGCGCCACCACGTATCCGCCCTCGCCCTGGATCGGCTCCACAAAGATCGCGGCGACCTCCTCCGGCGGCATCGTCGTCTTGAACAGCTTGTCCTCAATAAACCGCGCACATCCCAGCGCAAACCGCTCCTCCGCCTGCGGCCCGCCCGAGCATCCCCGATACGCATACGGGTACCGCACATGCGTCACCCCCGGCACAAACGGCGCAAACCTCCGCTTCTGCTGCGGCTTCGATCCCGTCAGGCTCAGCGCCCCCATCGTCCGCCCATGGAACGCCCCATAAAACGCAATCAGCCCCTGCCGTCCCGTGTGGTAGCGCGCCAGCTTCATCGCGCACTCCACCGCCTCCGCGCCCGAGTTGCCGTAGTAAAACTTGTGCGGCCCCTTCATCGGCGCAATCGCCGACATCCGCTCCGCCAGCTCCACCATTCCCTCGTAATAAAAGTCCGTTCCCGACATGTGGATCAGCTCACCCGCCTGCCTCTGGATCGCCGCCACCACCTCCGGATGACAGTGGCCCGTCGAACACACCGCGATTCCTGCCGCAAAGTCCAGAAACTCGTTCCCGTCCACATCCTCGATCCGCACACCGCGCCCGCGCTTCGCCACCAGCGGATAGCTTCGCGTATACGAGGGCGACATCCACCGGTCATCCCGCTCCACCACCGCCCGCGCCTTTGGCCCCGGCAGCGCCCCCACAATCTTCGGCCCAAACTCCGCCGCCGCCTCCTCCTTGCCCCGCACCTCTGCAGCAGGAGCCATCGCTTCCTTCTCCAACATCACAGCACTCAAACCCTGATCTGACATGGCACTCTCTCCTCTTCGCCTCTGGTCTGCGAATACACCAGCACGGAAACCTTCGCCATCCCCCAAACGGGGAACAGCAACGCATCTCTCAGGAAGGGAAGGGAATTAGTCGCCCGCAAACAGATTGGGCCGCGCCATGCAAGGAGGCACACACCCGCGATCAAACAGGCCCTGAAAGCCCGGATCCGCGGTCGTCCTTAAACATAGCCTCGGCATACGCAAAGCCACCATCCTAAGCCGCACCCGCGGAACTCCAAAACCCGCAGCCGCCGCTCAATGCACCGAGTCTCCCCCACCAACCCGCACTCTGGCAAGCAAAATCACCGCCCGCCCTCTCTCGCGTCCTCTGCCTTCGTCTCTGCTCCTACCCTTCCTTCTCAGCTTGGCCGCAAAGACCCCGCAGACGTGGCAGACTAGGAGGCGCCGTCCGCCACCAGCGACTCACTCCTCTGAAAGCCCGGTACCTCCCGTGACCACCCAAATCGCCCCGCACTCCCCAGACACTGCATCCTCGCCCACCACCCTCCGCACCGAAGTCCACTCTCTCCTCCGCCACCTCGGCGTCCCCGAGCTCGCCTTCACCCAAGGCGCCCTCCCCGCCCGAACCCCCATCACCGGCGAACACCTAGCCGAGGTCCCCCTCACCCCAGACCCCGCAGCCGCCATCGCCCGCGCCCACACCGCCTTCCTCCATTGGCGGGAGGTCCCCATGCCCCGCCGCGGCGAGCTCGTCCGCTTCCTCGGCGAAGAGCTCCGCGCCAACCTCGATCCCCTCGGCCGCCTCGTCACCATCGAGGCCGGCAAGATCCTCTCCGAAGGCCGCGGTGAGGTTCAGGAGATGATCGACATCTGCACCTACGCCACCGGCCTTGCCCGCACCATCGGCGGCGTCACCGTCTCCTCCGAGCGCCCTCACCACCGCATGATGGAGCAGTGGCACCCCCTCGGCGTCACCGGCATCATCTCCGCTTTCAACTTCCCCGTCGCCGTCTGGAGCTGGAACGCCGCCCTCGCCCTCGTCTGCGGCAACTCCGTCGTCTGGAAGCCCTCCGAAAAGACCCCGCTCACCGCCCTTGCCACCCAGGCCCTATTCCTCCGCGCCGCGCACAACTTCGCCGGCCGGTACCCCGACGACCTCCCACCCGAAATCCTCCCCAACCTCTCCACCCTCCTCCTCGGCGGCCACACCGCCGGCCAGGCCCTCGTCGACTCGCCCCTCGTCCCCCTCGTCTCCGCCACCGGCTCCACCCGCATGGGCCGCCTCGTCGGCCCCCGCCTCGCCGCCCGCTTCGCCCGGCCCCTCCTCGAGCTCGGCGGCAATAACGCCGGCATCGTCTGCCCCTCCGCCAACCTGGACCTCACCCTCCGCGCCGTCGCCTTCAGCGCCATGGGCACCGCCGGCCAGCGCTGCACCACCCTCCGCCGCCTCTTAGTCCACGCCAGCATCTACGACCAGCTCCTCCCCAAACTCCGCCGCGTCTACACCACCGTCACCGTCGGCGACCCCCGCAACCCCGAAACCCTCGTAGGCCCCCTCATCGACGCCGGGGCCTTCGCCTCCATGCAGCAAGCCCTCACGGAGGCCCGCACCGAAGGCGCAAACATCACCGGCGGCGAACGCATCCACCCCTCTGGCTCGCCCGAAGCCTTCTACGTCCGCCCCGCCCTCGTGGAGCTCCCGGAGCAGACCGGCCTCGTCCGCCAGGAAACCTTCGCCCCCATCCTCTACGTCCTCCGCTACGAACACCTCGCCGAAGCCGTCCGCCTCCACAACGACGTCCCCCAGGGCCTCTCCTCCTCGATCTTCACCCAAGACCTCGCCGAAGCCGAGCTCTTCCTCTCCGCCACCGGCTCCGACTGCGGCATCGCCAACGTCAACCTCGGCCCTTCCGGAGCCGAGATCGGCGGTGCCTTCGGCGGCGAAAAAGAAACCGGCGGCGGCCGCGAGTCCGGCTCCGACGCCTGGAAGTCCTACATGCGCCGCTCCACCAACACCATCAACTACGGCGCCACCCTCCCTCTAGCCCAGGGAGTCACCTTCGACGTCAACTAGCCAAACGCTCTACCCATTGCGGAGAGAGGTTCATATCCACGATCAGCTTCATACACCCGCTAACTCAACCTCGCGCTCGTCCACCCTCCAAGCCGCATACCGCAACGCTTGCAGCACGTCTTCTCGCTCAAGATAGGGGTAATCCGCTAGAAGATCGTCGATGCTCACCCCACCCCCAATCTGCCCGACTATCATCGCCACAGTCACCCGCATGCCGCGGATACAGGCCTTTCCGCCCATCACCTCCGGTCGCTGTGTAATACGCTCAAACTGACTCATCGTGCCTCCCTAGCCGTAGAGGTCTTCAACCATAAACGTAACACTTGGGCCCACAAGCTTGCTCAACTCAAACGCTTCCTTAGATCCTCTCCAGCCGCCCCCGCTTCAACCGAAACCGCTCCCCCCGCCAGACCACCGTATCCCCCGCAAAACTCCACACCCAGAACCCCAGCCCAAACCAGTCCCGCACCGGCAGCAGCCAAAGGTCCCGCAACACCTGCCCATCCCGCAGCACCCCCACGCCCACGCTCAACGCCACGCTCACCCGCAGCAGCACCGCCAGGCTCAGCAGCGCAAAACTCCACAGCGCACCTCCGCTCGCCACACACGTCAGCATCGCCCAGGGCACGCAAAACGTCACCCCCAGACCCACGTACCCCCACCTCCGCGAGTCCCGCGTCGACCGCGCCCATCGCATCTGGTGATCCCGAAATCCCCCAAAGTCGTACGCCGGCACCGACGTCTCCACCACCTCCCCGCACAGCTCCACCCGCCACCCCGCCGCCGCAATCCGAGCCCCCAGCTCGTAGTCGTCCGCCAGGCACTCCAGCACCGCCTCAAACCCTCCAGCTTCCGCCAGCGCCACCCGCCGCATCGCCAGCGTCGAGCCCAGCCCAAACCGTATCCTGCCCTCCAGCATCCGCGCCGTCAGCACCCCCGGCGTAAAGTCCGTCGAAATCCCCAGCGCCTCCATCCGCGACCACACCCCCACCCGCTCAGCCCCCGTCTGTCTGACCCCCGTCTGTCTGACCCCCGTCTGTTTCGCCATAGCCCGCCCCACATACAGTGCCGTCACCATCCCCACCCGCTCATCCCGAAACCCTCGCATCACCCCCGCCAGATACCCCGGCCCTACCGCAATATCCGCGTCGTTCACCACCACAAATTCATATCGCGCCCCACGCGCCATCTGCACGAGATTGCTCACCTTCCCACTCGTCCCCAGCCGCTCCGGGCACACCTCCAGCCGCATCGCCACATCGGGAAACTCCCCCCGCAGCCGCTCCACCACCCCACACGCCGCGTCCTCCGCCGAGCTCACCCCAAACACCAGCTCATACGGCCCCCCATACACCTGCACGCAGTGGCTCCGCAGCCCCTCATACATCCGCGCATCCACCCCCTTCAGCGGCTTCAGCACCGTCACCGGAGGCGCAAACTCCCCATCGCCCCCACCCGCCCTCGCACGGACCCCCAGCCACCGCGAAAACGCCCGCGCCCCCCACAGCGCTAGCACTATGTACGCCATCCCGCTCAACGTCAGCAGAACCAGCATCACCTCCACCGAAACTGCCATCAAACCCACTTAGCCCATCTCACAAAGAGTCCACGACCAGCCAGTTCCTCGTCCCCAGCCTTGTTCTTCAGCCAGGCCTCTGTATGTGCAACGTTACTAGCTGACGGCTGACAGCTACCAGCTAAGAGCTGCTCGTCTCACTCGTACCGCAGCGCCTCGATCGGGTTCAGATTCGCCGCCTTCCACGCCGGATAGATCCCAAATACCAGCCCGATTCCGCACGAGCTCAGAAACGCCGCCACCACCCACATCGTCGACAGCGCCGACGGCAGCAGCAGCTTCAGCCCCAGCGCGATCGCCGCCCCAACCAGCAGCCCAATCACCCCGCCCACCGCGCACAGCGTCATCGCCTCCAGCGTGAACTGCGCCAGAATCGTTCGCTTCGTCGCCCCGATTGCCTTTCGTATCCCGATCTCGCGCGTCCGCTCCGTCACGCTCACCAGCATGATGTTCATCACGCCCACCCCGCCCACCAGCAGGGCCACACTCGACAGCGCAAACAGCAGCAGAAACAGACCGCCTGTAATGTTGTTCCATAACCGCGTCAGCGAGTCCGTCCCGAAGATCGCAAAGTTGTCCGGCTTCTCGTTCGCCACCTTCCTCCGCCGCCGCAGCAGCTCCGTCAGCTCGTCCTCCACCAGCGCCTTGTTCTTCGGATCGTCGTACTTCAGCGAGATCCAGTAGTCCAGCTGCTCCGGATGCATGTGGTGAAATGTCGTAATCGGAAAAAATGCCTTGTTGTCCTGCGGATTCTTTCCCCCGCCAAACGGCTGCTTCTGCTTATCCAGCACCCCGATCACGGTGAAAACCCCTCCCCCGACCGTCACCTCCTTGCCGACCGCGCCCTGTCCCCCAAACAGTTCGTCCGCGGTTTCGTGCCCCAGCACCGTCACCTTGGTCGCCCGCTCCTGGTCCGTCTCGCTGAAAAACCGCCCCTCCACCAGGTTCAGCTCACTCACGTCCTTCGCCGCCGGCGTGTCCCCCTCGAGGATGGTGTTCTGCATGCTCCGCCCCTCTCCCTTGATCGACGTCGATCCACCCCGGCCTGGTGCATTGTTGTCCGTGTGCTGCAGCACCGGCGAAACCGCCACCACATGCGGCTCGCCTCGCATCGCCATCGCATCCTCGTACGTCAGCTGCTTGCGCGTCAGCATCTCCGTCGTCGGCCGCTGCCCAATCACCGGAAACCGAAAGATAAACAGCACATTCGATCCCAGCGACTGCACAAAGTTCCCCACACTGTTGTTCAGCCCATTCACCACCGACGAGATCACAATCACCGTCATCACACCGATCACAATGCCCAGAATCGTCAAACCGCTGCGCAGCTTGTTCGTCCGCAGCGTGTCCAGCGCCATCTTCACCGTCTCGCCCAGATCGCTAATCCGCATAACAAATCACCCTCTCTCCACCGACAACTGATAACGGAGCACAGCCAACCGTCAACTGCCCTTCAGTCCGCCCGCAACGCCACAATCGGATCCAGCTGCGCCGCCTTGCGCGCCGGATACACCCCGAAAAACACCCCCGTCGCCGTCGCCATCACGAGGCCCGCCAGCACGCTCCACAGCGCAATCGCCGACGGAAACCCGATCAGCACCGTCACCACCTGCGCCACCACAATCCCGCCAATCACCCCCAGCGCCCCACCCACCAGCGCCATCGTCCCGGACTCGATCAGAAACTGCAGCAGAATATCCTGCGGCCGCGCCCCCAGCGCCTTCCGTATCCCGATCTCGCGCGTCCGCTCCGTCACGCTCACCAGCATGATGTTCATAATCACAATCCCGCCCACCACCAGCGAGATCAGCGCGATCGCCCCCGCCACTGCTCCAAACGACTTCGTAATCGTCCCGAAAAATCCCACCAGCGTATTGTTTGTGTCCAGCTCAAACGAGTCCGGAGCCCCCGGCGCATCGTGCCTCCGCGACCGCACCAGCACCCGCACCTCGTCCGCCGCCGTCTCGAGCGCCGGCCCCGCCGACCCCGCCTTCACATAGATCGTCAGCGTCTTTGCCGTCCCGTAGCTCTTCTGATACGTCGTCAGCGGCACCGCTACCCAGTTGTCCTGGCTCGCCCCAAACGTGCTCCCCTGCTTTTCGCTGATGCCGACCACCCGGTACGGCGTCCCGTCCACCCGCAACTCCTGCCCCAGCGGGTCCATCCCCGCAAACAGGTGGTCCACAATATCCGTTCCAATAATCGCCACGTGCGACGAGTGCTCCTCATCGCTCTCCGTCAGCCCCCGCCCTTGCACCACGTTCAGGTTCTGCAGCGCCGGCATCTGCCACGTATACCCCCGTATGCTCGTGTCCGTCGAGGAGTCCGTCCCCCGCACAATCTTGCCCAACGTCGCCTGCTGCGCCCCAATCCCCACGCAGTGCTTGCAGTTGTCCCTCACATACTCGTAGTCCGGTAGAAGGATGTCCTTGCGCCGCTCGAACCGCTCATAATCCTCACTGCTCGTGATCAGCGCCGGCCGCTTCGACACCGTAAACACATCCGCCCCATAGCTCGCGAACTTCGTCGTCACATAGGTGTTCGCGCCGTTCACCAGCGTCACCACCGCGATCACGCTCGCCACCCCGATCACCACGCCTAAGAGCGTCAACACCGACCGCAGCTTGTTCGCCCACAACGACTGCAGCGCCAGCCGGACTGCCTCTTTGAACTCCATCTCGCCTCAGTGCACTAAGCGTACCAGCGGCCCCGGCAAAGGGATACGCCCGACCGCGCGGCCCCTGACCAGCCGTTACGCTCTCGCGCCTCCCGAAGTTCCCCCCCTCCAAAAATCTCGTCATCCTTCGCCGCAGGCGGAGAACCCGCTTCTCCACCGCAAACCCTCGCCCACACCATGAACCCCGTCAGCCCCGCTCCTCCCCAAACAAAGGCCGCCCCTGGGTCTGAACTCCCACCCCGTGCTCGTAGATCATGTTCCCGCCCAGATGCGCCGAGGCCGAAGCCACCACATACCCCAGAGCCGCCAGCGCCCGTCCCTTCGCCCGCCCGCCCGTCCCCCGCCGAGCCACCATCGACCACACAAAGATCCCCGTCGCCGTCACATTTAACAGCGCATGCACCGCCCCAATCCGCCGCGGAGCCTCCTCCTTCACCTCCGCCCAGTCATTCATCCCCGTAATCGAAGCCCCCACGGCCCCCAGCAGACCCAGCACCAGGCACGCATCCGCCGCCGTATCCATGCCCTCACTTCCCGAGATCGCCGCCACCGCGTCAAACGCCACCGCCGCCGTCCACGACCCGATCGGCACATCCGTCATCACCGCATGCAGCGGTTCATGGAGCCAGTTGCCATGCATCGCCTCCCGCAGCTTCGTTCCGCCGACCTTCTCCAGCGTCTCCGCGATCACCGTCTGCGCCGCCTTCTGCGCCCCCGCCGTAATCCACCCCTGCCGCTCCGCCAACCGCGCAACCGGATCCTTGCTCACCACTGCCTTCACCATAGTCCCTCACCTCGTCCACCTAGGATGCGATCCCACCCTCTTCCAGCATCCCTGCTCCAGAGCAGCCACCTTCGCTCAATCAACACCCCGCTCGAAAAGCACCCGCGAGTCGCTCACGAACCGAGAACCAAAAGCTAAGAGCTAAAGCGAACCGCCTCCCTCTCACCGCCCCCGCGAAGGATCCCCACTCCCCGCCACACTCAAATCCAGCTGCACCCCCGGCAGCTCCGGCAAATAACAACTCCCATCCGCCGCATACGTCTTCGCACACCCCCGCGTAATCTCCGGCCGCCGAGGCGACTGCGCATACTGCCAAACCTCCGCGCCCACCGTCCCGCTTCCCCCCAGCGCCGGCGGCTTCAGCACACATCCGTTCGAGGGCGGACACCCATCCTGGTACACCCACATCGCCACCTCACGGAGCCCCCCCGCCCGCACCCGCGCCCGGATATCCTCCGCCGTCGTCACCGTCTTCCTCGGCCCGTCCGGCACCGGCTGCCCGCTCCCATACACCCCCGGCCGGTACCCCCCCTTCGTCACCGCCTCCGTCCACGCCAGCAGATACCCCGCCTGCTCCGGCAACATCCGCCCACCCTCCTCCTGGTCCAGAAATATCGTGGCCCCCTGGGGGAAGTGCTCCGCCCGCGCCGCCGCTCCCGCCGCCGCACCCTCCCTAGCCCCCAGCACCTCCGGCCTCGTCCCACCCCTCTGCGCCTTCACAATCTCCGCATCCAGCCGCCCGTTCCACAGCAGCAGAAACCCAAAGCCCGCAGACCGAAGCGTCTCCCGCTTTCCCGCCCATCCATTCGCCCTCTCCCCCGGCGGCACGTTAAGCCAGTACCCCGCAAACGCAAAGTGCCTCCGCAGAGCCGGCAAAGCCGCATCCCCCGGATACCCGTTCCGGTCAAACCCCACAAACTCCCGCCCACCTGCCTCCGCCCCCAGCCCCGCCAGGCCAGAGGCGGGTGCCCCATCCATGGCAACGCCATGGGCGGGTTCTTCGGGGGAACTCCCGCGAGCCCCCAAAGCCCCACCCACCCCCATCCATCCGCACACCACGACGGGCACAACCCGTCGCACCGCTCGCTCCCTAAACGTCACCCTGTCCCCTTCGCGAGCCGAAGCATCTTCCTTCGCCGTACAACCCATCGTTCCACGAAACTACCTCGCCACCGCGGGCGCCATCGCCTCCAGCGCGGAGATCACCGCTCCCGGCTCCGCGCGCCCTGTCATGTAGTTCACGTCGACATGCGCAAATCCAACCACCCCCGTCATATCGATCACAAACGTCGCCGGAACCGGAAGCTCGTACGAGTCGTCCCCGTTTCGGAGCGCAAGGTCGTTCTTGAAGACATTCTTTGAAAACGCCCTCAACTCCTCGCCCACCTGGAACACGATCCCGAACTTCCGCGCCACCTTGTTGCCGAAGTCGCTCAGCACCGGAAAGGTCAGCTTGTGCTTCTCGGTCGCAACGATCCCGAAGTCTGGCTTCTCGGGAGAGACCGCGATCAGGGTCGCCCCGAGCTCCTGCATCCTCGGCAGCGCCTCCTGCAATCCGTGCAGTTCGATATTGCAGAACGGACACCATTCGCCGCGGTAAAAACTGATCACCACCGGCCCCCTGGACAGCAGCGTCCGCAATGAGATCTCCTTGCCAAACGCGTCCGGCAGCGTAAACTCCGGCGCGGTCTGCCCCACCTCCAACGCCTGATCGAGCGTACCCGAACTCCGGGCGTGCTCCATATCGCCGGTAAGCACGCCGAATTTCTCCCCCAGCATCCCCTGGGCCTTTGCCTTGTACTCCGCCGACGCCTGCTGTATGGACATATCAGTCCTCCTGGTTTGTCACAGTGATCTGACTCATGCATTCGTATCGGCGTTACAAAAATTTGGATGCGGCCGCCGATCTTCTCCTCCGCCCGGCCTCCAGTCCGCGCCGCCAGCCGCGATGCCATCAAAGGTCTAACTCCCCGCCGCCGCCGAGCTCCCCAACAGCCCGTCCCGCTATGCTACCTTCCACCTAAGTCACCCACACCAGAGGTCAACAGGAGCCCGATGCCTCCCTACCTTCTCGATCCCCGGTACCCGATCGGCAAGTTTCAGCGCCCCGAAACCATCTCCCCCGACCACCGCCTCTCCGCCATCGCCGTCCTCGCCGAGCTCCCCAACCACCTCCGCAACGCCGTCGACGACCTCGACCACGCGGAGCTCGGAACCCCCTACCGCGACGGCGGCTGGACCGTCCGCCAGCTCGTCCACCACCTCGCCGATTCCCACATGAACGCCCTCCTCCGCGTCAAACTCGCCCTCACCGAAGACGCGCCCACCATCAAGCCTTACGACGAAAACGCCTGGGCCAGCCTCCACGACTCCGTTGCCCCCGTCGAGTGGTCCCTCAACCTCATCGAGGCCCTCCACGCCCGCTGGGTCATGCTCCTCCAATCCCTCGACCAGACTCAGTGGCAGCGCGTCTTCCGCCACCCCGATCGCGGCCCCATGTCCATCGAGCTCGCCACCCTTCTCTATGCCTGGCACTCCCGCCACCACACCGCCCACATCTCCCACCTCCGCCAACGCCAAGACTGGTGACGCCTTCACTGCTCCTCGTGCCTTATGCCTCTAGCTGTCTCTCGCCCTTGATTTGTCATCCTTCGCGCAGCGGAGGACCTGCTTCCGCCCTTATGTTTGTCGCGCAGCGGAGGACCCGCTTCCGCCCTCCGAGGTCGCCAATGCCCACCATCCACCTCGCCACCACCGACCACGACATCCTCCGCTGCCTCCCCGTCCTCCTCGAGCTCCGCCCTCACCTCCGCGAAGCCACCTTCCTCGAACGCATCCGCGCCCAGCAAACCGAGGGCTACCACCTCGCCCTTCTCGCCCTCGACGACGGCGCCGTCACCACTGTCGCCGGCTTCCGCATCCAGGGCATGCTCGCCACCGACAAAACCCTCTACGTCGACGACCTCGTCACCGCCCCCTCCGCCCGCTCTCTCGGCCATGGCAAAGCCATGCTCCATTGGCTCATCGACCATGCCCGCTCCACCGCCTGCAACTCCTTCTCGCTCGACTCCGGCACCCACCGCCAGGACGCCCACGCCTTCTACCTCCGCGAGCGCCTCCGCATCACCAGTTTCCACCTCCACCTTCCCCTCACCGAGCAGGCTGACCCCGAGAAGGCTGACACCCCGAAACTCACCGCACCATCCCCAAGCCACCCTCTCCCGGTTAGCCCCGCCTAACCACGCTCCCGCCGAAGTGCTATCCCAGCAACCACTTGCCGTTGCTAACGTCGCCCTATGCCTGCCCCAGCAACCCACGGCACAAGCGGCGTCCCGCGCCCCCAACAGCCCCCCCAGACGCCCGCCTACATCGCCGCCACCATCGAAGCCTACCTCGCCCAACACCCCAACTCCCTCCTGCTCGAAGACGGCCGCACCCTCTTCGACCTCCGCGAAGCCCAGTTCGCCCTCTCCGCCGAGCAGGATCGCACCACCCTCCACCTCTGGTCCGCCGAGCGGAACCTCGTCCGCCGCGTCGTCGCCGTCACCCCCCGCGCCCGCACCCTCCGCCTCACCACCCAGCGCCTCGGCCACACTCATCCATCCCACCTCGAGCTCTCCCCCGACAAGCACCTCCGCACGCTCACCTCCCGCGACACTACCCGCCGCCGCTACCTCCGCCTCCTCGATCGCGTCCTCCTCCGCGCCTTCCCCGACGACCAGCGCGAAGCCTTCCGCTCCGCCACCGACCTCGAGCGCTCCTTCGGCCCCGCCTACGCCCGCGGCTCCCTCCTCCGCGGCCAGCACGCCTGGGCCGTCGTCGCCGTCAACTCCTCCGAGTCCCAGGCCGCCATCGACGGCATCCTTACCGTCGGCATCCTTTGGCTCCAGCACTGCCGCGACCACGCCGCCCCCACCTCCACCCGCACCTCCACTCGCCACACCCGCACCTCCCCTCGCCAAACCCGCCTCTACACCGGCCTCCGCCTCATCGTCCCCCGCGGCTCCGCCTCCACCACCCTCTCCCGCCTCGCCTGGCTCAACCCCCGCATCGCCCAGTACGAGCTCTTCGAACTCGACGAGCAGACCGAAGCCCTCACCCCACGCGACCCCGCCGACCACGGCAACCTCACTACCCGCCTCCTCCACGCCCCCAACATCCCCGCCGCCCTCGAGCGTTTCGCCAAAGCCATCCTCGAAGTCCTCGCCCTACTCCCGCCCAACACCCAAGTCCTTGGCCTCAATCACCCCCCCACCGCGCTTTCCTCGGCTCCCACACCGCCCGTTCGGCCACCGCGAAGCCGGGTGCCCCATTCAGCGCAGCCTCACCGCGATGAGTGGGTTGCCGCCCTGAACTCCTCCCCAGCCACGCCAGCCGCCACCCGCACCACACCCCAAACCCCCGCACCCACCTGCGAGCTCCGCCTCCGCTCCTCCACCGAGCTCGCCTTTCTCCTTCACGGCCTCGAGTTCGCCCGCATCCGCTCCGCCTTCGCCGGCCACTCCTTCAACCGTCAGCTCGAGATCACCGTCGGCTCCGGCCCCTCCGAAACCATCCTCCTCCCCTCCACCCGCTCCCACCTCCAGGAGCTCGTCCGCCATCTCTTCGATCGCCGCCGACCCGCCGCCCCTCACCTCGAACCCCACGTCCCCACCCCCAGCACCGCCCTCAGCACTACCCCCAACCCCACCCAGGACCCCCTCTTCCGCACCCAACCCGAGCGCTGGCTCGAGTCCAACCTCCGCGCTGACCTCCCCGCCCTCGACCCCCACCTCCAGCCCAGCCCCGTCTACACCGAGGTCCCCGCCTTCACCGGCGCCGGCGCCAACCTCGACCCGCGGCATGCTCGACCTCCTCGCCGTTACCCGCTTCAACCAACTCGCCGTCATCGAGCTCAAAGCCACCGAAGACCTCCACCTCGCCCTCCAGGGCCTCGACTACTGGATCCGCATCCGTCACCACCACCTTGCCCAACCCGACCCCGCCTCCGCTCTCAGCGACCTCCAGCAGCACGGCTACTTCCCCCACACCCGCCTCTCCCCCGATCCACCGCGCCTCTACCTCGTCGCCCCCGCGCTCCACATCCACCCGGCCACCGAGACCATCCTCCGCCACCTCGACCACCGCGTCCCCTGGACCCTCGTCGCCCTCGACGAACGCTGGCGCACCCGCATCCAGCCCATCTGGCGCAAACGCCACACCGACTAAACCCCTGCCACGCCCGCCGCGCCAATCTCAACGCCGAACCACCACCTCCACATACTCGCTCGGCAGCACCAGCGTCCCATCGCCCGACCGATTCAACCTCGCACACAGCGCCAGCAGATCTTCCGACAGCCTCGCCTGCCTCTCCGCATCCAGCACCGAAAACGCCTTCAGCATCGGCCCGTAAAACGTCCGGAAGTTGTCCAGCCAGTGCCCCGCCGAAAGCGCCCGAAACGTGAAGTGCCGCCTGGTCGTAACCATCTCCGCCGCCTCCGGAAACAGCTCCCGCAGCCGCTCCTCCGTCCCCCATACTGACGGTGGCCGCACCCCCTCCGGCGGCGGCACATATCCGCTCAGCACCGTGAAGATCTGCCCCACAAAACCCGTCGGCGTCCAGTTGGCCAGCCCAATCACACCGCCCGGCCGGCACACCCGGAACATCTCCGCCGCCGACCTCTCCTGGTCCGGCGCAAACATCACCCCAACCGTCGACATCACCGCGTCAAAGCGCGCGTCCGCAAACGGCAGACTCTCAGCATCCGCCTCCTCGAAGTCGATCCGGTACCCCTCCGCCGCCGCGCGCGTCCGCCCCCGTTCCAGCAGCGCCGCGACATAGTCCGTCGACCGCACACGGCACCCCCGCCGAGCCGCCGCCAGCGACGCGTTTCCATGGCCCGCCGCCACATCCAGCACCTCCCAGCCGCTCCGGAGATCCATCGCCTCGCACAGCAGCTCCGCCATCAGCTGAAGTCCACTCCCGATCGCCGCATAATCGCCGCTCGCCCACATCGTCTGCTGACGCGCCTTCACCGCCAGGAGATCCGCCGCAAAGCTACCTTCCCCCATCCCTAACCTCCATCCGAAGCGAAACTCCGCCGGCCCCTCGGGAACCACTCACCGCCAGGCAAGTCCGCACGTGTTATACACCCACACACTCTCGCGAGCACCCGCAAAGCCGCCACCGCGAAACTACGCCCCGCAGCCCGACGGTGTCTGGTTCCCCGTAAGCTTCGGCACGGAGTTCAAACTCCACGTCCTCTTCTTCTTCAGCCGCCAGATCATCATCGACGCCCTCAATCGCAACTTCGAAAAGACCCACGTCACCTCCGAGATGGTCCGCGTCGGCGAGCCCGTCAATCCGCAGTAGCCTTGCTCCGTCCCTCCGAAAGCGATATCGTGCTCCCGGGAACCTAGCCGCACCGATCGTCTCCCGCATCAGATCGTCCAGGTGACCCACAGCATTTACTTCCTTTTCATCTGACTTCGCTTCAATGACCATGCTCCGGTGCGCCACTTGGCCCCTCGCGACCAATCGCAGAAGCACCGACTCGGAGGTACTCCCCACATGGACCGTCGTCTCTTCCTCAAAGCCACCTCAGCCGCCGGTACTCTCGCCTGGGTCTCGCCCAACCTTCTCGGAGCCCAGGCCGCCACCACCGTCTCAAACTCCTACAGGAGCTCCGCCCCCTTCCTCCTCGATCCCGCCCTCACCGGCCTCTCCCAAGCCGATCGCGACATCCTCTTCAAAGTAAACTCCGCGGCCACGCCGGCCCAGCAGGCCTCCACCTACCCCCAGTCCGTCGCCTCCGGAGACCCCCGTCCCGACGGCATCGTCCTCTGGACCCGCGTCGAACCCAACCTCCAGTCCAGCCCCTCTAACGACATGCTCGCCTGGCAGATCAGCTCCACCCCCGCCTTCACCCCCGCCTCCATCCTCATCGAGGGCGTCGCCCTCATCTCCCGCGACCGCGACTCCGCCGTCAAGTTCTCCGTCGCCAACTCCGTCCTCCGGCCCTTCACCACCTACTACTTCCGCTTCCTCTACAACCAGGTCCCCAGCCGCACCGGCCGCTTCAAAACCCTCCCCCTCGCCACCACCTCGCTCGCCCAGCTCAAACTCGGCTACATCGTCTGCCAGGACTACGGCAACGGCTTCTACAACGCCCTCAACTACCTCGCTCAGGAGGAGGTCGACTTCGTCGTCCACCTCGGCGACTACATCTACGAGACCATCTCCTCCGCCAACTTCCAGGCCCATCCCGTCCGCGTCGTCCCTCCCTTCGCCACCGGCGGCTCCATCCCCCAAAACGTCGACGACTACCGCCACCTCTACAAGGTCTACCGCTCCGACCCCCACCAGCAGGCCGTCCACGAGCGCTTCGCCTACATCCTCCTCTGGGACGACCACGAGTTCGCCAACGACTGCCATCAGGACTTCCACCCCGACAACAACACCGCCCCCAACTCCGCCACCACCCCCCAGCCCGCCCTCCGCCAGGCCGCAAACCAGGCCTGGAGCGAGTTCGGCCTCGCCGATACGCCCTTCACCCCCAACGGCAGCGCCAACTGGGAAACCTCCATCCAGCTCTATCGCACCTTCTCCTTCGGCACCCTCGCCGAGCTCATCGTCACCGACGAGCGCCTCTACCGCGATGGCCCGCCCTGCGGCTCCAATCTCATCGGGCAGCGCTACTTCTCCTTCGGCTGCGACGCCATGGGCGACAAGTCCCGCACTATGCTCGGCCTCACCCAGCGCCAGTGGTTCCTCAACCAGATCACCTCCACCAAGGCCACCTGGAAGCTCTGGGCCAATGAAGTCATGCTCATGCAGCTCAAGCTCGCCCTCCTCTATCTCGACCTCGATCAGTGGGACGGCTACCAGGGGGAGCGCAACCTCATCCTCAACACCGTCAAGCACGGCAACATCAAAAACTTCGTCGCCCTCACCGGAGACCTCCACACCTTTCTCGCCGGCTACCTCAAAACTGACTTCTCCAACCCCTTCGAGTCCCCCGTCGGCGTCGAGCTCATGGTCGGCTCCGTCACCTCGGCCAACTTCTCCGAAGAGATCAACTCCGTCATCCCCCTTCCCTCGAGTCCCCTTCCCGCCAAGCAGATGGGCGTCCCCGCCGACCTCGTCGAGGACACCATCACCACCGCTAACCCCTGGATCAAGTTCTGGAACTCCGACACCCACGGCTACGCCATCCTCACCCTCACCCCCACGGAGCTCACCTGCCAATTCAAAGCCGTCTCCACCATCACCCAACCCACCGCAACCCTCAGCACTCTCCGAACCCTCACCGTCCCCGTAAACCAGGTCCACCTCAACCAGGCCTGAGCAGGAGACATCTCCCGCGAGGTCGCAAAACACACCTGCCACCGGAGATGAAAGGAACTCGGGCTGGTGAACGTCTCAAGCGGTGGCCAGCCTGTACCTCGGGAGTTGAACGAAGAAGTCGGCCAACTATTTGGAACGTCTCGCTAGCTTCAACGCTCTGAGCTATTCGTATTGCATTAATGAGCTCTTTGAAGAGTCCTCGGATCGAGGAATTTAGTAACAGCTCCACTTCTTCGATATTGGACCTGATATTCGTGATGGTTTACATCCTCAAACGTAAGGACTAATAGAGATCTTTCCGCAACATCCGGTGTCACGTTTTCGAAGAGAGCTTGAATGAATCCGGCGGAAGCACCATTAGTAGGGATGGGAAGTTCTTGAGCTTTCTGCGGGAGAAAATCTGCTCCGTCCATATTGACTTCTCCTCCAGAAGCCATTTTCAGTATCAGCCTGTGACCTTTTCCGGGAGAAAGTAGGATTCTCCCCTCAACTATGTGTCCGTCTGGCAAATTCAATGACAATCTGAAGTTGCGCACGATGCTTGGAGCACCCGTGTCGGTGATTGACACCACCGAGGTGTAAATGGTGTTTTGGTTTTCTTGGCCCCCCGGCGCTATCATCGTGCCTTGGAAGCTACCGTCGAGTTTTGGGGCTGACTGTACTTCAAGGGAATCGGCGCGTTGCTTCATTTGCAAGGCGTGTCCGACAAGGTCGATATGATCTCGATACACTTCCTGAATGATCGCCCACGCGAATAGAACTGCGTAGACGGCAACTACGATTTTTGTATCGCGCCAGAAATCCACTTTCATCTCTGACCACCCACGCCTTAGAGAGCTTCCCTCCCGTACGGCGTAAAATAAGAGTGGAACAAAAATCGACAGCCAATTTCCTGACAATACGGTTGGAAATAGCAGTATGGAGCGGACGATAAGATGAGTAAAATGCGCGAACATAAGCCATTGTCTGACTGGCTAGGAAATGCGTAAAGTGGCCTGTCGACCCAGCTCTACAGTTTGGGCATGAAAGTTCATCCCCGGCTCCTAATACGTGATTCCCTTAGTCACACCCCACACCCATCGTCGCCAGCGAAGCCCCGTCCTCCCCCAGCAACTCCTGCCGAGAGTCCGCCTTAGCCACCACCGCCGCCCCCGCGAAAAACTCCTCCACCGCATGGAGCACCGCCCCCCCGCTCTTCGCCTCAAAAATAGCTCGCCGCAACCCCGCCCCACCCGGCACCCCATGCGTAAACCAGCTCGCAAACTGCTTCATCTTCCCCACGCAATCCCGCTCCACGCTCTTGTTCGGCACCCCGCCCAGCACCGATCCAGCCCCGCGCTCCTCCGCCGAAGCCTCCTCCACCAGCATCCCGAAGTACGTCCGGATCATCCGGTACCGGTCCTCCCCCGTCGGCTCGTCGTACCGCCCCGTCGCCGTGTACTGCGCAATCTGCCGAAAGATCCACGGATTCGCCGGAGCCGTCCGCCCGATCATCACCGCATCACACCCCGTCCGCTCCACCATCGCCGCCGCGTCCTCCGGCGTCCGCACATCCCCATTCCCAATCACCGGAATTCCCACCGCATCCTTCACCGCCGCAATCCACTCCCAGCGCGCCTGCCCCGTATACCCGTCCTCCCGCGTGCGCGCATGAAGCGCCACCGCATCCAGCCCGCAGCCCTCCGCCATCCGCGCCAGTTCCACGCACACAATATGCGAGTCGTTCCATCCCATCCGAAACTTCACCGTAAACGGAATCCCCACCGCCGCCCGCACCCGCTCAAAGATCACCCCGATCGCCGGCAAATCCTTCAGCAACCCCGATCCCCCATTGCACGCCACCACCCGCTTCGCCGGACACCCCAGGTTCAGATCCACCACGTCGAACCCCGCATCCTCCACAATCCGCGCCGACTCCGCCAGCGTCTCCGGGTTCGACCCAAACAGCTGCGCCGAGATCGGATGCTCATCGTCGTAGTACGTCAGGTACCGCTTCCGCTTCGACTCCCGCATCCGGCTCAGCCCATCCGCCGACGTGAACTCCGTCATAATCAGTCCACACCCCGACCGCTCATTCGAAGTCACCGCGTCCACACCAGCCTCCACACCACAACTCACCAGCGGATCACCACCGGAAACCGCCGAAAATACACTCGCATTTTTGATAAACCGCCGAAAAACCGTATCCGTCACCCCCGCCATCGGGGCCAGAACCGTCGCCGGAGCCACCTCCACCGGACCAATCCGAAAGCTCGCCGGCACACGCGTCCGCTCCGGCATCCGGTGCTCCACCGGCTCGTCCCATCGCTTCTGCTCCAGCGTGTACCGCTTCTTCATCCCGCTCCCTCGCCCACTCCGAAAACAGAAACGGCCCCCGCCGGGCGGAGGCCATCTCCATCGAAACAAACTGCTTACTTGGTAGTCGCCGCAGCCGCCGCCTTGCCCGCATCGGACTTGGCGAACTTCTGCCGGAACCGCTCTACGCGACCCGCCGTGTCGATCAGCTTCTGCTTGCCCGTGAAAAACGGGTGGCAAGCCGAGCAGATCTCCAGAACAATGTCGCCCTTATGCGTCGACTTCGTCTGAAAGTTTGTTCCGCAAGCGCACTTCACGGTCGTGTCGTGGTAATTCGGATGAATTCCTTCTTTAGGCATGGTTCTAATCCTCTCAATCTGAGTGCCTTACCGGATCGCGGATCGCTTGCAGACGGCCAACTCACGCCCACATCGATTTTCCTGTCGCGTCTCCCGGCTCACATCGCCTCTTCAGCAACATGCGGCGCTTTCCTCAGTCTACGTTGGATTCCCACACCGGGCAATCGGATTCACCCACCCCCCAACCCCGCCCACCCTGCCATACTGGAAGCTACAACCATGCCCGAACCCTGCCCACTCTGCGAAGGCTCCGGCCATCGCCTCGTCACCCAACCCAACGGCAACCGCTTCGCGGAGCCCTGCTCCTGCCGCGTCCAGCGCCGCGCCGACCGCATGCTCGCCTCCGCCCACATCCCCCGGCGCTACGAGCACTGCTCCCTCGCCGAGTACGTCACCGACTTCGCCTCCGCCCACCGCTCCCTCCGCTCCGCCCACCTCCACGCCCGCCGCTTCGTTGAGTCCTACCCCGTCGAAACCGGTGGCCGCGGTCTGCTCCTCACCGGCTCCATCGGCGTCGGCAAAACCCACCTCGCCGTCGGCATCCTCCAGGCTCTCCTCTCCGAGCGCGGCGCCACCGGCCTCTTCGTCGACTACCGCGACCTCCTCAAACAGGTCCAGAACTCCTACAACCGCAACGTCTCCGCCACCGAACTCGAGATCCTCGCCCCCGTCTTCCACGCGGAGGTCCTCGTCCTCGACGAGCTCGGCGCCTCCAAACCCACCGACTGGGTCTGGGACACCGTCGCCCACATCCTCAGCACCCGCTACAACGACTGCCGCACCACCATCATCACCACCAATTACAGCAATCTCGCTCCCCTCGGCGCCCCCGGCTCCGACCCCCCCGGCGCCTCGCCCATCTCCGCCGCCCGCGCCTCCATGCGCGAAGAAACCCTCGGTGATCGCATTGGCGAGCGAATGCGCTCCCGCCTCCAGGAGATGTGCGTCGTCGTCGAAATGCAGGGCGAAGACTTCCGCCAGCGTGTCAAACGCGCCAGCTTCGCCTAGCCCCGAGCGTCATAGTTCCCCCGGTTTCAGCTAGTCCGCCGATCCTTCTCATACCACCCGCTCAACCACCGCCGCCCGCCGCCGCAGCACACGCGCCGGATTGCCCGCCACCGTCTCCCCCTCGCCCACATCCCGCGTCACCACGCTTCCCGCCCCGATCACCGCGTCATCGCCCACGCGAATTCCCGGTAGCAAAATCGCACCTCCGCCAATCCATACATTCCTCCCCACCACCACCGGCTTGCCACACTCCAGCCCCAGTCTCCGCGTCTCCCCATCCCGCAGATGATCGGCCGCATAGATCTGTACCGCCGGCCCAATCTGCGTACCCGCCCCAATGTGGATCGGCATCACGTCCAGCAGCACGCAGTTGTAGTTCAAAAACACACCCGGCCCCAGAAACACGTTGTACCCATAGTCGCAACGGAACAACGGCTGAACGACCGCGCCCTCGCCCGCCTCGCCCAGCAGTTCGCGCAACATCTCCAAGCGGCGCTCCCTCTCATCCGCTCCCGTGGCGTTGTAGGCCCGCAGTAGCCTGTCCGCCCGCTGGCGGTCCGCCACCAGTTCCGGACCCTCAGCGTGGTACAACTCTCCCCGCAGCATCTTCTCCTTCTCGCCCGCCCGCCCGTCGCTCATCGCCCGCCGCTCCTCCACCCATGGGATGCGGGACGCGGCTCCTCCGCACATCCAGCGGCCATCCGCGCTCAGCCCAGGGTTGTAAAATCGCGCACTATGAGCGATTCCGACAACGCGTCGCGTCCCACCTCCGGAGAGCTCTTCGCCCCCGCCCCACCCCCGGCGCGCCATCTCCCGCTCGCCGCCTGGATCGTCGCCGGTCTGGTCGTCGTTGCGCTCCTCGTCGGCCTCGTCGTCGCCGGCCGCCGTCACCCCCCCGCCACCCCCAACTCCGCTCTCCCCCTCGACCCCTACGCCGCCTCCCTCCCCATCACCAGCGTCGTCATGAGCGAGTCCACCAGCCTTTCCGGCGGCAAGTCCACCTTTATCGACGGGCACATCCACAACAGCGGCAACAAAACCGTCACCGCCGCCACCATTCAGGTCTTCTTCCGCAACGACGAAGGCATGCCGCCATCCATCGAAACCCTGCCCATCTCCGTTATTCGCACTCGGGAGCCCTACGTCGACACCCAGCCCATCTCCGTCGCTCCCCTAAAGCCCGGCGATGACCGCGACTTCCGCCTCATCTTCGAGACCATCCCCGGCAACTGGAACGTTCAGCTACCCGAGATCCACATCGTCCGCGTCGCCGGAAGCTAGTCATCCGGGTTCCCGGAGCAGTCATACGCGTTTCTGTGGCTGGTTCAGGACACTCGGTCTCCCTCATCAGCACGCCTGCAATTCCTTCCTCAATCGGTAAAAATTACTGATGTCCCTCCCTTTCACGCTCTCGACACCTATTCGCAACTTAGCTCAAAATCTAAAGATTCAGAGGGTTAGATGGTCAACTTAGTTTGGCAGGAGAACTGCTACGTAAGTACCCGTAATGCACTGCGATCTCCGGCTCTCGGTCCACAAATAGTCGAAAACGGAGCTCAAAGGAGCCCAAAACAACATGATCAAATCCCGAAATAGCATCGCCCTTTCAGCGTTCGTCATCAGCGGCGCTCTCTCCCTCCGTGTTATGGCTCAGTCGAGTCAGACTCCGGCCCCCACCGACCCAGCCGCCGCCACCACCAGCAGCGCGTCTAATCCCAACGACTCTGCAACCTACGCCACGGGCAAACCGCTCGAGCAGCAGTCCAAGGAAGGCTTCTGGGGACATCTCAACCCGTTGGCCCGGAAGAAATGGGTAAATCGGCAGATCACTCCGATCAAGGACCGCACCAACGAGCTCGATCAGCTGCAGTCCAAGAATCGCAACGACATTCACGACGTTGACTCACGCGCCCAGGCAGGGATCACCAAGGCAAACTCCGCCGCCGCCTTAGCCGACCAGCACGCGCAGGACGCTGCGAGCCGCGCCAACACCGCCAACACACTCGCCGGCACGGCCAGCAGCCGCACCTCCGCCCTTAACGGAACGGTAAGCAACCTGGACCAGTACCAGGAGGTCAGCTCCACTACGGTTCCGTTTGCCCCCGGCCACACCGCACTCGGCAAAACCGCCAAATCTGACCTCGATGACGTCGCGACCAAGCTCAGTAATGAGAAGGGCTACATCATCGAAGTCCAGGGCTACAGCCGCTCCGGTGTTCAGACCTCCCAGGCAATGGCCGATTCAGTCGTTCGGTACCTCGTCACGGAGCATCAGGTTCCTGTCTTCCGTATCTACAAGACCGGCCTCGGCAAGAACACCGCCAAGAGCACCGATGGAGAGAAGCCTCTCACCAACGGCGTCCGGGTGACCCTCCTTCACAACAGCCTCGCCACAATGGATAAGACCACGGCGAGCAACGCAACCGAATCCGGCCCGCGCACCCAGCAGACCGGGACCTCGAATCCGCCGGCAAATCAGTAGGCTGGCCCCAGCCCTCCCCAGGAGCAAGCTGGTCACACGCAAGTTTGTCGAGACGGCGACTTAGATCCCGCTCACAAAACACTCTCCTAACCAGAGAGAACCAAGGCAGATTGGCCCCTCAAATGAGGGGCCGTTTTTTTGCTCTATCGCTCCTCATTGAGATCCGCACCAAACCAGGGGTTAAGCCAAGTGCAACAACAACCAGGCATTGTCAACTCGCCCGCACCGCCGCATGCACCCGCAACAGCTCCTCCAGCACTCCCCGCAGCCGATCCAGTCGCAACGCATTGGCCCCATCGCTCTTCGCACACGCCGGATCCTCGTGCACCTCCAGAAACACACCATCCACCCCGGCCGCCACAGCCGCACGGGCCAGCACCGGGATAAACTCCGGCTGTCCCCCGCTCACGCCGTTGCCCGCACTCGGCGTCTGCACTGAGTGCGTCCCATCGAACACCACCGGCGCGAACTCTCGCATCACCGGCAGCGAACGCATATCCACCACCAGGTTGTTGTACCCGAAGCTCGCCCCCCGCTCCGTTAGGCACACCCGCTCGTTCCCGCTCTCACGGATCTTCTCGACCACGTGCCGCATATCCCCCGGCGCCACGAACTGCCCCTTCTTGACATTTACTGCCCGCCCCGTCTCCGCCGCCGCCACCAGCAAATCCGTCTGCCGGCACAGAAACGCCGGAATCTGCAGCATGGCCTCCACATCCCCCAGCAGCTCCGACACCCGCGCACAGTCCTCCGGAGTGTGAACATCCGTCAGCACCGGCAGCCTCGTCGACCGTCCAATCTCCCGCAGGATTCGCGTCCCCTCCACCAACCCCGGCCCACGAAAGCTCTTGATTGACGTCCGATTGGCCTTGTCATAGCTCGCCTTGAAGACGTAGGGCAACCCAAGGTCGGCGGCAATCCGCTGCACCGCCTCCGCTATTCCCCGCGCGTGCTCCTCCGACTCGATCACACACGGCCCCGCAATCAGGAATAGCCGGCCCCGCCCAATCTCGACACGGTTCGCTCCAACACCTACATCGAAATCCACGCTCACCCTCATTAGTCCTTCAGCGACTGCCCCAGTCCGGACAGCATCAGCGTCAAAAACGACAGGCCCCTCCGGCTATCCTCACTCGCCAGCCGCCGCCCAATCCGCCACAGGCTCGGCGGCTTCAGCTCCCGTTTGTGCTCGAGCGCGGCCGTATCGAGCGCCGTCGCAATGCAGTTCAACACCTCTGGATCAAGCGCCGCCAGAATCTTCCCAAACGCCAGGACGTTGCGAATCCCCGCGACCCCCTCCGGCAGCTTCGCATACTCCGCCAGCTTCCCCGCGATCGTGTCCTTCGCTCCGATCAACCCATGCACCGCATCGAGGATGCCTTCATCGTGAGCCGCCTGCAACACATCCCAGGCGACCAGCGTCGCCTCTCCGTGCTCGGCCGGGGCCTCCGCCAGCCGCCGCTCCAACTCCACCTTCGGATCCACCGGAACCGGCTTAAACGCGATCGGATTCGCCATCACAAACTCCCTCGTGCTCTCACGCACGGCCTTGCTTACGAACTACACGCTGGTTGACTTGATCTGCACAAGCTTGTCCCCGGCTCTTGTCCCCGGCAGCCAATAGTCCTCTCTCGCCCACTTCTTCTCCACCTCGACCCCCGGCAGCGGGGTTCGCTTCCCGTAGCGGAAGTTCTGCCGCGGCAGCGGATTCTCTCCCTGCTCCGGCAAGATCACCATCTGCACCGCGGTCTCTTTGTAGGCAGGGGTATGCGTCGCCCGGTCCGTGTGGCTTCCGGTCAGCTTGTTCACGGGCTCCTCGATCGAGTTCATCGGCATATACAGCTGTTTGCCTTGGACTCGATCCGTCACCAGCACCTGGACCTTCAACTGCCCATACGGAGACTTCAGCTGCACATGCCGCCCGCTCGTCAGGCCACGCTCCGTCGCCAACTCCGGCGAAACCTCCAGAAACGTCCTCGGCGTAATGTCGCGTATGCCCTTGGATCGGTAGGTCATGCTGCCCTGCTCAAAGTGCTCCAGCAGACGCCCGTTGTTCAAATGGAGATCGTACGTCGTGGACAGCTCTTCGGAAGGCGGCATGTACTCGATCGGGTGGAACCTGGCCTTTCCATCCGGAAACGGAAACTTGTCCTTGAACAGCAGCGGGGTATCGGTCCCGTCCGCGTGCACCGGCCACTGCAGGGTCTTGTACCCCTCCAGCCGCTGGTAGCTCACCCCCGCAAAGAGCGGAGTCAAGCGCGCAACCTCATCCATCACCTCGGAGGGGTGCTTGTACTTCCAGCCTCCCGCGCCCCCCATCCTCTGCGCCACCAGCTGCAGAATCTCCCAATCCGGCTTCGATTCGCCCAGCGGTTCCAGAGCCTTGTACAGCCTCTGGATCCTCCGCTCCGTGCTGGTAAACGTCCCATCCTTCTCAAGTGACGGGCTCGCCGGCAGCACCAGGTCCGCATACGCCGCCGTCTCCGAAAAGTTCACGTCCTGCACAATGAAGAAATCCAGCATCCGGAACGCCTGCCCAACGTCCCCTGCATTCGAGTCCGACGTAATCGTGTCTTCCCCCTTGATGTACAGGCACTTCAGCTCTCCCCGCTTGATCGCCTCAATCATCTCGTGGTTGTCGAGACCCTTCTTCGTCGGCAGCGTCACGCCCCACTCCGCCTCGAACTTCAGCCGCACATCCTCGTCATCCACGTGCTGGTAGCCCGTGTAAATATTCGGCATCGACCCGAAGTCGCTCGCACCCTGCACATTGTTGTGGCCACGGAGCGGGTAAGCCCCCGTCCCGTTCCGCATGTAGTTGCCGGTCACCAGCAGCAGGTTCGAGATCGCCGTCGACGTGTCCGAACCCCCGCAGTGCTGCGTCACCCCCATCGCCCACAGGATGCAAACACTCTCGGACGCCGCAATCTCCCGCGCGACCTCGACCAGCGTCTCCACCGGAATCCCCGTCACCCTCTCCGCGTATTCCATGGTGAACGGCTCGAGCGACGCCTTGTACTCCTCAAACTTGTTCACCCACCTTTCAATAAACTCCATCTTCGCCAGCCCGTTGTCGAGAATGTACTTCGACATGGCCGAGAGCCACACCGCATCCGTCGAGGGGTTCGGCCGCATAAAGATGTCCGCGCGCTCCGCCATCTCGTGCTTCCGCAGATCGGCCACAATCAGCCGCTGCCCGCGATGCTTGTGCGATCGCTTGATCCGCGTCGCCAGCACCGGGTGGCTCTCCGCCGTATTCGATCCTACGATCACCACCGTCGCCGCCAGCTCAATGTCCGAGATCGAACCTGAGTCGCCGCCATAGTGCACCGTCCGCTGCAAACCCATCGTCGCCGGCGTCTGGCAATACCGGCTGCAGTTGTCGATATTGTTCGTCCCAATCACCGCCCGCGCCAGCTTCTGCATCAGGTAGCTCTCCTCGTTGGTGCACTTTGAGGAGGCGATAAACGCCAGCGCATCCGGCCCATGCTCCGCCTTGATGGCCGTAAACTTCTCCTTGATCAGGTCCAGCGCCTCGTCCCAGCTGATCTCGACAAAGGTGTCCCCCTTCCGCAGCAGCGGCTTGGTCAGGCGATCGTCCGCGTTGACGTAGTCCCACGCAAACTTGCCCTTGATGCACGTGGAAATTCCATTCGCCGGCCCGTGCATCGGTTCGATCTTCAGAATGTGACGATCCCGCGTCCAAACGTCGAAGCTGCATCCCACACCGCAGTACGTGCACACCGTCTTCGTCCGCTTCACGCGTTCGTTTCGCATCTCCGCTTCCATCTCGGAGAGCGCCAGGATGGGCCCATACCCCGTGTTCGGCTCCACCCCCTTCACCACCTCGATCATGTCGTCCAGCACCTTGCCCGGCAGGTTCGTCAGATACCCCGCATGGCCCAGCATCGACTTCTCCATCAGCGCATTGCATGGGCACACCGTCACGCAGTGGCCGCAGCTCACGCAGCTCGAACCTTCAATCTTCTCCCCGCCATCCCATAACACGCGCGGGCTCGGGCTCGTCCAGTCGATCGACAGCGTCTCGTTCACCTGGACGTTCTGACAGCTCTCCACGCATCGCCCGCATAGAATGCACTGGTCCGGGTCGTACCGGTAGAACGGATTCGAATGGTCCTGCTCGTACGGCTTCTCGCGATACGGTCGCGCCTGGTGCTTCACATCCAGGTCCGCTGTCGCATTGTGCACCGTGCAGTTCTGGTTGTTGTTGTCGCACACCGTGCAGTACAGCTCGTGATTCTGCAGAATTCGGTCAAACGCCTCCCTTTGCGCCACGTCGACCCGGCTCCCCTCCGTCGTGACCGCCATCTCGGCCTCCACCCTCGTCGAGCAAGCTCGCACCAGGTGCCCCTCCACCTCCACCATGCACGTGTCGCAGCTCTCGATCGGTCCCATGGTCGGCAGGTAGCACACCTGCGGCACCTTCTTCGAAGAGGTCGCGTCCGCCACCCGATTCAGCGTCTCAATCAGCAGCTCTCCGGCATGCGCCTCGAAGCGCTTGCCGTTGATCGTGATATGGGTATCAGGTGTCGTGTCCAGAGGTGTGTTCAGTAAAGCCTTAGTCGACATACGTCCTCAGATGCAAGGGAGCCCAACAGGTGTTAGCCGCGCTGGTTCGATCCAGCGCCTCCCCGTATGGGGTATCGGCAACAAAGTCGCAATCTCTTGATATCGCGCCGATAACCGCCCGCATCGAACCTCTGGTTGTGGTCGTTCACGTGGCCTCAAGCAACCTATGCCGGAATCATCCAGAAACGCATCGCTCAGCACCGCCGTCAAGGTAGCGCGTGAGCCCGCAGCGCCCACATTGGGCAGCATCCGCATCGGCATCTCCGGCTGGCGCTACAAGGGCTGGCGCGGCGTCTTTTACCCGCCCAAACTCCAGCAGCGTCTCGAGCTCGGGTTCGCCTCCCACACCTTCAACACCATCGAGATCAACGGCACCTTCTACTCCCTCCAGCACCACACCAGCTTCGAGCGCTGGGCCCGCGAGACTCCCGAAAACTTCCTTTTCTCCATCAAGGGCTCCCGCTTCATCACCCACATGAAGAAACTGCGCGGCATCGACCAGGCCTTCGCGAACCTCCTCGCCAGCGGCCTCCTCGCCCTCGGCCCCAAACTCGGCCCCATCCTCTGGCAGTTCCCCCCGCAGATGCGCTTCGACCCCGACCGCTTCCGAGACTTCTTCCACCTCCTCCCCCGCACCACCACCGCCGCCGCCAGGCTCGCCCAGCGCTGCGACGACCGCATGCTCCCTCGCTCCGTCCTCCAAGCCCCCGTCGACATCCCCCTCCGCCACACCGTCGAGATCCGCCACGAAAGCTTCGCCACCCCCGCCTTCATCGACCTCCTCCGCGAGCACGACATCGGCCTCGTCGTCGCCGACACCCCCGACTGGCCACTCCTCCTAGACGCCACCTCCTCCCTCGTCTACCTCCGCCTCCACGGCTCCGAGCAGCTCTACTCCAGCAACTACACGGACGTCGCCCTCGACCTCTGGGCCCAACGCATCCTCACCTGGGCCCGCGGCGGAACCCCCACCGCCGACATCCCGACCTCGGCTCCGCGCGCCGCATCCACCCCAACCTCGCTCCCACGGAGCCCCGCGACGTCTTCGTCTACTTCGACAATGACGCCAAGGTCCACGCCCCCTTCGACGCCCAAAACCTCCGCACCCGCGTCGACAAGCTACTCCAGGCACGCCCGGACTAAAGACCAGAGCACTGCCAACCGTCGACTACCGTCCAAGCACCTGCCCCGCCGCCCGCAAACCGTAAACAGAAAGCTCAGCTCCCGCATCGCGGACCGCGGTTCGATCTCCTCCCAGAACCGCCTCCGAAAGGTCATCGTAAACCGGCAAACCTGCCCCATCCGCATCCCCGCCGCCGCCCGCATCACCTCCCCAGGCTCCGGCTCGATCGTCACCTCACCCTGCAACAACACGCCCAGCGGCAGCGTCACCACCGCCCGCCGAGCCACAATGCGTCCCGCGTCCGTCACCAGCTCTACCCGCCCGCGCTCCCACAGCACACGCCGCACCCGCATCCCGGTCCGAACAACACCGCCCAGCTCCCGCACCCGCCCAGCCAGATACTCTGGCAGCCGATGGTACCCGCCGCGCACCTTGAACACCCGCACCCCCAGCGCCCGCGCGCTCGCCACCCGCGCATCCGCCGCGTTGAACCCCTCGACATACCCAATCGCCGACCCACGCTCCTCCCCCGCAACCCCCCTGTGATCGAGGTACTCCGCAAAGCTCACATCCTCACCCGCAAACCCCTTCAACTCCTCCAACAGATCGAACGCCGCCCCCATCTCGTCGCCGCACTCGCGCAGCCCCTCATCCTCAAAGCAAAGCTGTGCCCCCCCGCCGCTCATACACCTCACACCCCGCCTCGGCGATCAGAGCCAGCAACTCCGCCGGCCGCCCGTGAACAAACTCCGCCCCCAGCTCCACCGCCTCCTGTCCTTCCACAGGCACCGTCAGAATGCGGCCACCCACCCGGTCGCGCGCCTCCAGCACCAGCACCCTCACACCCTTCTCCGCCAACGCCCGCGCACACGTTAACCCCGCCATCCCCGCACCGATCACCACAACATCCCAATCCGTCACGACCGCACCGCCTCGCCAAACCTCTCCCGCACAAACACCACCCCCTCCTCCGTCGTCCTCACCACACCTTCAAGCTGCGCATCCTCCGCCGCCTCCAGCATCTCCTTGAACCGTGAGCCCGGTTTGTAACCGCTGGCGATCAGGTCCCGTCCCGTCACCAGCAGCTTCGGCCGCATTGCCTCCGGCTCCGCGTCAAACCGAGCCTTCGCCGCCCGCGCAAACTCCCACATCCCCAGCCTCCCGTGGCACGACATGCAATCCATCCAGTGCAGCTGCAGGTGCTCCTCAAACCGCGGCAGCCGCAGAAACCGCTTCAGCGTCGACTCCCGCATCTCCAGCACATCCCCAAACCGCATATGGTTCTTCACCAGCGCTAAAATCTGCTCCGCCTCCTCATTTGAAAACCGCAGCCGCCGCAGGATCTCCTCCGCCACCCGCACCCCGACCTCCACATGCCCGCTAAAGCGTATCCGCTCCTTCGGCTGCCCCGGTGTCGAACCTGTCCGATCGATCTGAAACGTCGCCGGCTTCCCAATGTCATGCAGCAGCGCCCCCCATCCCAGCGTCGCCGCGCACCCCGCCTCCAGCTTCTCCAGCAGCAGCATCGTATGCACCCAGACATCCCCCTCCGGATGCCACTCCGGCGGCTGCTCCACCCCATGCATCCGCACCGCCTCCGGCATCACCTCGCGCAGCAGCCCCGCCTCATCCATCAGCTCAAAAGCCCGCCGCGCCTGGCCCTCCGTCAACATCCGCGTCAGCTCCTCCCGAATGCGCTCACAACTCACCTGACCCACCTCGGGCGCCAGCTCCTGCATCGCCCGCATCGTCCCGGCCTCAATCGCAAACCCGAGTCGCGCCGCAAACCGCACCCCTCGCAGCATCCGCAGCTTGTCCTCGGCGAACCGCACCCGCGCCTCGCCGATCGCCCGCACCACCCCCGCCTCCAGATCCTCGCGCCCCCCCACAAAGTCCAGCACCGACCCCGGGAGGTCCCCCGTCTCCTCCAGCTTCACCGGATCGAGCAGCATCCCGTTGATCGTGAAGTCCCGCCGCACCACATCCTCCCGCGCCTTCGTCGAAAACCGCACCGCGTTCGGCCGCCTCCCGTCCGTATACACGCCATCATTCCGAAATGTAGCCACTTCGGTTGCAATCTCTTCCATCGCCCCCGGCACGCACACCAGCACCACACCAAAGTGCGCCCCCACCGCAAACGTCTTCGCAAACATCCCGATCACCGTCTCCGGCGTCGCGCTCGTCGCCACATCGAAGTCCTTCGCCGCCAAACCCAGCAGCATGTCCCGCACACACCCCCCCGCAAAGTAGGCCGCATGCCCCGCCGCCCGCAGATCCATCACGATCTCCCGCGCCGCACCGTACCGCGCGCTCTCCCTCCACTCCCTCACGCCGTCACCTCACCTAAAATAATCAGATGCCCGATGCCCCGCAGCGAACCGGCCTGATCCTCGGCATCGAGTCCTCCTGCGACGAGACCGCCGCCGCTGTCGTTCGCCACGGCGCCGAAACCCTCTCGAACGTGGTCGCCAGCCAGATCGCCCTCCACGCAAACTACGGCGGCGTCGTCCCCGAGCTCGCCTCCCGGGAGCACCTCCGCAACATCGTCCCTGTCGTCCGCGCCGCCATCGCCGAAGCCGCCGAAACGCTCCCCGGCCTTCGCCTCGGGGATCTCGACGCCATCGCCGTCACCCACGGCCCAGGACTCGCCGGCGCCCTCCTCGTCGGCATCACCTACGCCAAAGCCCTCGCCTTCGCCCTCTCGAAACCCCTCATCGCCGTCAACCACCTCGAAGGCCACATCCACGCCGTCCTCATGAACCACGCCGCCCATCTCACCGAAGCACCGTTCTCAACAAGCCCCCAACAAGCCCCCACCCTCGCCCTCGTCGTCTCCGGCGGCCACACTCACCTCTACCTCGCCCATGCCCGGCAAACAGGGCAGGGAAGCGACGTCCACGCCCCGCAGCCACTCACCTGGACCTACCGCAACATCGGCCGCACCGTCGACGACGCCGCCGGCGAAGCCTTCGACAAAGTCGCCAAGCTCCTCGGCCTCGGCTACCCCGGCGGCCCCTGGATCGATCGCCTCGCCCCCCACGGCAACCCCCGCGCCGTCCCGTTCAGCTTCGCCCCCATTAAGCCCCGCAACCCCGATCCCTCCCCCGACCCCCGCTTCGACCTCTCCTTCAGCGGCATCAAAACCGCCGTCCTCCGCTACACCCAGGCCCACGCCATGCAAACCTTCATCGAAGCCCGCCGCCCCCGCACCCACGGCCTCAAACCCACCTCCGACACCATCGCCGCTCTGATCGCCGACGGCACCCTCGAGCCGCAAACCCTCAACCTCCTTGCCAGCTTCCAGCACGCCGTCGTCGGCAACCTCCTCAAGCAGACCTTCGCCGCCGCCCGGCACTTCGGCGCCCGCTCCATCCTCGTCTCGGGCGGTGTCGCCGCCAACTCCGAGCTACGCACGCGCTTCTCCGCCGAGGCCGGTCGCTGCCATCTCCCCATCGCCTTCCCCACCCTCGCCCTCTCCACCGATAACGCCGCCATGATCGCCGCCGCCGCCTGGCCCAAACTCCTCGCGCACGACTTCGCCCACGACGATCTCACCGCCACCCCCCAGCTGCGTCTTGGCTGACCCCCAACCCGCGCAACCAACCCCTCAGCTAAGATTGACAGGAAGCCAACCCCACCCAGAGCACCGCACACGCGGCTGCGGCAAAGGCACCCAAAGCCACGTGGCAACCCTCCATCTCTTCAACACCCTCAGCGGGACCACCGAGCCCCTCACGCCCATCGGCGCCCCCGACCTCCGCATGTACTGCTGCGGCCCCACCGTCTACGACTATGGCCATATCGGCAACTTCCGCACCTTCCTCCACGTCGACGTCCTCCGCCGCTTCCTCAAACAGATCGGCGTCCCCGTCCGCCACGTCATGAACGTCACCGACGTCGACGACAAGATCATCCGCAACGCCGCCGCCGCCAACCTCCCCATCGCCGACTACACCCGCGTCTACGAGGACGCCTTCTTCGAAGACCTCGACGCCCTCTCGATCGAGCGCCCCGAGATCATCGCCCACGCCACCCAGTGCATCCCCGAGATGGTCTCTCTCATCCAGCAGCTCGCTGCCAAAGACATCGCCTACCAGGCCGAGGACGGCTCCTGGTACTTCCGCCTCGCCCGCGATCCCAGCTACGGCAAGCTCTCCAAAAAAGATCTCGCCAACATCGAAGACGGCGCCCGCGTCGACCTCGACGAGTACGACAAAGACTCCGCCCGCGACTTCGCCCTCTGGAAGGCCGTCAAGCCGCTTCCCAATGGTGTAGCCGAGCCGTCATGGCCCACCGACCTCGGCGCCGGCCGCCCCGGCTGGCACATCGAGTGCTCCGCTATGGCCACCAAATTCCTCGGCGAAAACTTCGACCTCCACGCCGGCGGCGAAGACCTCATGTTCCCCCATCACGAAAACGAGATTGCCCAGTCCGAGTGCGCCTCCGGCCACACCTTCGCGCGCCACTGGATGCACGTCCGCTTCCTCCTCGTCGAAGGCCGCAAAATGTCCAAGTCCGAGGGCAATTTCTACACCCTCCGCGACCTCCTCCTGCGCGGATATCGCGCCTCCGCCATCCGCTTCCTCCTTATCAGCGTCCCCTACCGGCACCAGCTCAACTTCACCTTCGACGGCCTCACCGAGTCCACCAACGCCATCGACCGCCTCCGCACCTTCCACGCCCGCATGCTCAAAGGCGCGGAGGTGGGAACCACTCTCCCCGAGGGCATCGACCCAGCTATCGAAGCCGCGACCACCCGCGCCGCCGATCTCTACACCGCCGCCCTCGCCAACGATCTCAACACCGCCGAAGCCCGCGCCGCCATCTTCGATCTCGTCCGCGCCGCCAACACCGCCGCCGACCACGGAACTCTCCGCCGCGGCAACTGCACCGAGATCCTCGCCGTCCTCCACCTCTTCGACCAGGTCTTCGCCGTCCTCGCCGACCACGACGCCGACCACACCCGCGCCGCGCTCGCCTGGGCCGAAAAGCACGGGCGCCTCAACGAGGCCGACCCCGACCTCCTCGCCACCCTCGCCCTCTCCGACGCCGACATCGACGCTCTCGTCACCGATCGAACCCTCGCCAAAAAACAGCGCAACTTCGCCCGCGCCGACGCTATCCGCAACGACCTCTTGGCCAAAGGCATCCTCCTCGAAGACGCCAAGGACGGCGTTCGCTGGAAGCGCAAATAGCTTCGACGCTGCCCTCACGCCCCGTCCAGGCAAGCTCGCTGGCGAAAACGCAAGCGGCCAGCCCCGAAAGGCTGGCCGCTTCTGTCCACATGATCCCGATTAACTACGCCGCAACAGCGTGCGCAGCCTCTTGGTTCACCGTCTCCTCGGCGATCTTCGTCAGCTTCGCATCGCCGCCCTTGCTGTCCTCAAGGTTCTGCTTCAAACCCTCCGCCGCGTCCTGCTTCCCGATCAGCTGGGCATAGGTCTCGAGCGATCCATACACCGCTATCCGGTAGTGCTGCATCTGGTTGGCCGCCACGATCAGCGCCGCATCCCGAACCGGCGAGGCCTCCGTATTCCGGATCATGTTCTCGACCTCCTCGCCCATCGCCTTGGCCAGCGCGTTGTCGTTTCGCTCCACACTCTTTCCCAGCTTCGCAAAGGTTTGCTCCACCTTTTGTCCATACTCCTGTCCCTTGCTCACCGTCTTCTGGAATGCCGCCTTTAGCTCCGCATTCGAGGAAGCCTCTGCCATCTTGCTCGCTACCTTCGAACCTTTCTCCTCAAAGTCCAGAACATAGCTCAGCCCCGTCAACAATAAATCCTCAACACTCTGCATCTTCATCGCAAAATCCTCGTAAGGTCATCGCAGCCCCTCGTCGACGCGCGCGATCGGGTACCGCTCCTAGGTTACTTAGGTGAGCCCTTCTCAGGGACAGTTGCCCAACTCGCTGCAGCCCTTTTCATAAGCCCAACAGTCGATCCACGATTGCAAACACGCACCCGCGACTAAGCTTCCCTCAGCTCCGCCGTAGCATCCTCCACCTCACCGCCCTCTCCGTCCCGCTTCCGCCGAACCCGCGCCACAATCACCATCGCTACCGCCGCCACAATCATTCCCATGCCCAGCACCTCCGTCCGCCCCAGCCGCTCGCCCAGCAGGGTGATCCCCAGCAGCACCGCGATCATCGGATTCACAAACGCATACGTCGAAACCTTCGTCACCGGCACATGCTGCAGCAGAAACGTGTACGCCGACAAGCCCACGATCGTCCCAAAGATCGCCAGGTACACAATCGCCAGCACGCCCGTCCTCGTCCACACCGCCGTCCGCAGCGTCCCTCCACCCACGGCCACAACCGCATTCAAAAGGCCCGCCGCTCCAATCTCCCACGTCGTCGCCACCAGGCTGTCCAGCTTGAAGTCGAACCGCCGCCCCAGCACCGATCCCACCGCAAACGCCAGCGCCGCCACCAGCAGGATCCCAAACGCCAGCAGATGCCGCTCCCCACCCGGCGCCGAACTCCGCAGCGACGGCGACACCAGCGCCGCAATCCCCAACGTTCCCAGCAGCGTCCCCGCCCACCCCCGCTTGTTCATCGTCTCCCCGCCCCGCATCCCCGTCTCAATCAGCGCAATCAGGATCGGCGTCGTCGCAATCACCAGCGACGCCAGGCCGCTCGGAACCATCGTCTCCGCCCACGTCAGCAGCACGTTGTTCACACTCATCAGCAGCACCCCCACCAGCACCAGCCGCCAAGCCTCCGCCCGTGTCACCCGAAGACTCTTCCCCCGAAGCACGCAGAAACCGCCCAGCAGAACCGTCGACAGCAGCGTCCGGCAAGCACCCACCAGCGGCGGCGCCAGGTGCGTCCCGGCAATCCGGATCGCCGTATACGTCGACCCCCAGAAAAAATACACGCAGGCAAACGCAACGACAACACGGCTCGACAGACGACTCGAAGGGAGGGCAGACATGATCGGTATTGACCCAGCATAGCAACCGGCAGCTTGCTAGCATAGAAGCAGCGTCGCCGTCCCGCCTGTCGTTGCCTGTGCTTTTGTTGTCATCCCCTGGTTGTTGTCATCCCCTGGTTGTTGTCATCCCTAGTTGTTCTCATCCCTGGTGATCTGCTTCTGTCGTTGTCTGTTCCTCCTCGTCGCAAACAAGAGGCCCTGGTTGAACCCCCAGCATGTGCAAACCCGCAGCACACCAGACCTGGCGTCCCCGCCGGCCATCCCCCGCCGCATCGTCGTCAAGCTCGGCACCAACGTCATCATGCGCCCCGACGGCCGCGTCGCCCTAGGCCTCCTCTGCGGCCTCGTCGAATCCATCGCCGCCCTCCGCGAACTCGGCCACGAAATCCTCGTCGTCTCCTCCGGCTCCATCGGCCTCGGCATCGAGCGCCTCAACCTCCCTGCCCGTCCCACCGGCCTCGCCCAAATCCAGGCCTGCGCCGCCATCGGCCAGTCCCGCCTTATGAGCATCTACGACGACGCCTTCGACCGCCTCGGCTGCCGCATCGCCCAGGTCCTCCTCACCGAAGACGACTTCCGCGACCCCACCCGCCACGCCAATCTCCGCCGAACCCTCCACGCCCTCCTCTCCCTCGGCGTCATCCCCATCGTCAACGAAAACGACACCGTCTCCACCCTCGAGCTCGACCGTCCCTCCGAAGCCTCCACCGTCGGAGCAGCCTCCACCGATCGCATCTTCGGCGACAACGACAAGCTCTCCGCCCTCCTTGTCACCCACATCGACGCCGACCTCCTCATCCTCCTCTCCGACGTCGACGGCCTCTTCGACCGCAGCCCAACCGACCCCGCCGCCAACCTCATCCCCGTCGTCCCCACCATCACCGACACGATCCGCGCCCACGCCCACGGCGGCAACGGCCGCGGCCGCGGAGGCATGGCCTCCAAACTCGAAGCCGCCCGCATCGTCACCGAAGCCGGCCACACCGTCATCATCGCCAACGGCCGTACCCCTCAGGTTCTCGAACGCATCTGCCTTCCCCCGCAGCTCGACGCGCCTCCCATCGGCACCACGTTCCTCCCCTCTGCCCCATGACCATCCGCCCCGCAACGCCGGCAAACGCCGCCACCCTGGTTACCGAAGACACCGTGGATATCGGCGGCGCTCTCCTCCCTGATCTAGCCCTCGGCTGGCCCCTCATCGCCCCCGCCTTCACGCAAACCGAACACATCGAGACATCACCCTCATGAACACCGACCGCCCCTCGACCCAGCAAACTGCGGAGGCCGCCAAGCACGCCTCCCACACCCTCGCCCCGCTCTCCCTCGACCACCGCAACGCCGCTCTCGAGTCCATCGCCCAAGCCCTCGAAGCCTCCGATTCCGAAGCCCGCATCCTCGCCGCCAACGCCCAAGACCTCGCCGCCGCCGGCACCCTCGTCCAAGCCGGCGAGCTCTCCCCATCCAACCACGCCCGCCTCGCCCTCTCCCCGCACAAGCTGGCCGAGATGGTGGCCCAGATCCGCGCCGTCGCCGTCCTCCCCGACCCCCTCGGCCGCCAGCTAGACGCCATCGAGCTCGACCGCGGCCTCGACCTCGAAAAGATCTCCGTCCCCCTCGGCGTCCTCGCCGTCATCTTCGAGGCCCGCCCCGACGCCGTCACCCAGATCACCGCGCTCGCCCTCAAATCCGGCAACGCCGTCCTTCTCAAGCCCGGCCGCGAGGTCGAGCGCACCGCCGCCACCCTCGTCGAAGTCATCCGCGAAGCCCTCGCCGCCACCGCCGTCCCGCCCGCCTCCGTAGCCCTCATCCTCGGCCGCGAGCAAGTCGCCGATCTCCTCCACCTCCCGTCCCTCATCGACCTCGTCATCCCCCGCGGCTCCCGCGCTCTCGTCGAGCACATCCAGGCCAACACCCGCATCCCCGTCCTCGGCCACGCCGACGGCATCTGCCACATCTACGTCGACGAACACGTCGACCAGCAACTCGCCCTCGCCGTCATCGACGACAGCAAAACCGACTACCCCGCCGTCTGCAACGCCGTCGAAACCGCCCTCATCCACGCCTCGGTCGCTCCGGCCTTCCTCCCGCAACTAGCCGCCCGCCTTCGCGCCAAACACGTCACCCTCCTCGGCGACTCGCAAACCCAGCAGCTCCTCAACCCCGCATCCAACGCAGATCCACAAAGCCGCGAAGCTCAACTCGCCGGCGCCTCACCAACCGTCGCCGCCCCCGTCGGCGAGGTCGCAAACTGGCACACCGAGTACGGCGACCTCACCCTCGCCATCCGCATCGTCCCCTCCCTCAACGTCGCCATCGACCACATCCACCGCTTCGGCTCCGCCCACACCGAATCCATCTGCACCACCGACCCCGCCGCCGCCGCCCGCTTCCTCAACGAGGTCGACGCCGCCACCGTCCTCCTCAACGCCAGCACCCGCTTCGCCGACGGCTTCCGCTTCGGCCTAGGCGCCGAGGTCGGCGTCAGCACCTCCAAGATCCACGCCCGCGGCCCCGTCGGCCTCGAAGGCCTCACCATCTACAAGTACATCGTTCGCGGCCAAGGCCACCTCGCCGCCAGCTACCGCGGCCCCAACGCCCGCCCCTTCACCCACCGCCGCAAACCCTGATCCAGCCCCGCCCATCTAACAGAAAGGCCGGCCCCAAAGAGAGCCGGCCCCACCATCGCAACTTCCCTAAAAGTTGAACGTCACCTGTCCCGAAATCGTCCGCGGCGCCACATAGTGTGTCCCCGAAAACGTCGACAGGAAGTTGTACAGCGCGTAGTTGTTCGTCGCATTCACCGCCGTCACGCTCAGGTTCGTCTTCACCCGGTCGGAGTGAAGATGCCCATGCAGCACATCATCCCATCCCGCCGCCATATCGAACGTCGTCCGCGGTGCAACCCGCGGCGGATTGCGATCGTCATTCTCGGTCCCCGGCGCCGGAATGCGGATCAGGGTCGATGCCAGCGACCCCGGCGCACAGCTGCTCAGCGGTGCACTCAGCGTCGCCCGCACACCCCCGCAGCTCAGCTGAATCTGCTGCTGCTGATTCCCGCTCAGGTACGTCAGGTCCACCGGTGTCGTCGTATCCGTCGCAAACGGCGCATGGCCCGCCACCAGACCGCTCTCATACCGCCACGTAAACCCATACCAGGGTCCGTTCGGCCTCGGCTGATACTGGAAATGCGTCGTCTGTTGGAACGCCTGGTCATGGTCGATCCGGAACGGCGCCGAGCTCGTCGTAATCGCCGGATCGTTGAACAGAATCCCGCCAACCTCCGGCCCGAAGAACCGCGATCGCGTGTGTCCCAGCACCGAGTACGCCGACACCCCACGCGTCTGCGGAACCGAAACCTTGATCCCGAATCCATCGATCTTCGACCTTTGCCACTGGATCGGAAACGCCAGCGGCGTATTCAGCACCACGTCAAAGTCGAAGTCGCGATCCGTGTACTTCCAGAAGTATTCGGCATTCACCACCAGGTGACGCCCAAACCCCTGGTCGAAGCCCGCGTTGTACTGCGTCCGCGTCGCCGCCTTCAAAGGCGTCGCAAACCCCGCGCCCTCCAGTCCACCCAGTCCGGTCGAACTCGAAACAATCAGGTTCTCGTTATACGGCGTCAAAAACAACTTCCCGTAGCCCAGCCGCAGCACGGTGTTGGTCCGCGTCACGTCATACGAGGCGCCCAGTCGCGGCTGCACTAGAGATCGCCGGCTGATGCCGTTGTAGTTATCCACGCGCCCGCCCAGCAGAAACACAAAGTTCTTGTACGCCACGTTGTCCTGGAGATAGATCGCCTCCTGCTTGATGTCGGTCCGCCCATTGAAGTGGTAGAGCGTCCCCCCACGCGTCAAATCGAATGGTGCCAGCGCCGGATTGTAAGTCGCGCTGCCCGGCACATTCGCGTTCGGATCCGTAACCCCTAGCGAAAATCCCTCGTGCAAAAACGTGTGGTAAAACATCGCCCCCGCCTTGATCGTGTTGATCCCCTTCGAGTACGAGTAGTCCACCTTGATTCCGGCGTTCTGCAGCCGTCGTGACTGCGCCAGCGTATCCGGCGTATCGCTGAACACGTTCTTCGACGGGTAGTAGTGAAAGTTGTCCTGCCGAAGGTACGGATTCACCGAGATCAGGCTCTGCGGATTGATGATGTGCGTCCAGCTCGGACTCACGTTCAAGCTCAGAATCTTTCCGCGCTGGTCCTGCCCCGCCGCCTCCTGATCAAACTGGTTCGGATTTTGAAACCAGCTTCGCGACAGACTCACATTCAGCTGCAGCTGGTCGGCGTCCGTCGGATGGTAGTCTACCCGATCGAAGAAGTTCTCATTGTTGCCATGCGCATGCAGCGGTTGGAACTCGGGCGTGTCCAGGTACCGTCCGCTCTGCGTTCCATCGAAGCTCACGAAGTTACCGTACCGAGCCGTCCCCAGCCCCAGCGCCACACTTCCCGCCGACGTTCCAAACGTCCCGTAGCTGTACGTGGCGCTCCCTGTCGGCTTCAGCTGCCCCAGGCCGCTGCGCGTCGTCGTCTGCACCACCAGGCTCGCCTTGTCGCCATACTCCGGTGGCGCAATCCCTTCAATCACATTGATCGACTGAATCGCATTCACGCTCAGCTGGTTCCCAAACACCCGGCTCGTCTGGTCGCTCACCGGCTGCCCATCGATCGAAAACGTCGTATCCGCGTGCTCGCCCAACGGGTGAAACAGTCCATTCGAATCCGACACAATTCCCGGCGTGCTCAGCGTCACCAGCGAACTCAACGGGGAGCTCGTGCTCTCCGTCGGCAGCCTCGCAAACAGATTCCGGTCCACCGTCGTCGACGCGGTTGGGTCGGCGCTCACCAGGTCCTCCGCCTCCGCCTCCACCGTCACAGACTCGTTCGTCGTCGCGACCGCCAGCCGGAAATCGACCGTGTTTCCCCCCGCCGAACGCACCGCGCTATCCTGCGACTGTGCCTGAAACCCCGGCCCGCTCACCGAAATGTGATACCGGCTGAACGGCAGATTTCCGATCCGGTACTGCCCACTCGCATCCGTCTGCGTCGTCTGATTGAACCCGCTCACCGGGCCTATCACCGTCACCGTCGCCCCGGAGATCACAGCCCCCGTCGCATCCGTTACCGTTCCGCTCACCACACCCGAAGTTCCCTGCGCCCGCGCATCCACGGCCAACGCAAAACAAAACAGCACAAAAAGGAAGTAAGTCTGCACACAAGACTTCACCATACCTGACACTCCACCACACCATCCAAGGCGTCGCTGACACATCGCTGACAAACCTGAGCTCCAACCATCCGGAAACCCTGCCCGGCTCGACGCCTATTCCCAAGACAGGCGGCAAACAGGCGGAATCGATCGAGACTAAGCGATCGCTGCAGGGACCGGCGGAGGTCGACATGCCATTTCAAAACGCCACCGAAAGATCCGCTCCGCATCGGCCGCAACCGATTCCAGCGCTCTCACCATCACCATCGGCTCCGGCGCAACCTGGATGTCCGCCGGCATCGCCGAGTGCATCGCCACGCACAGCGGGCAGTGGTCCTCAGGCGTCACGTCCCTCTGTTGCGACCCCTGGCCGGCACCCGAAACGTGGACATGGCACACCTGTACCGTGCTCATCGCCACCACCAGCAAAAGGCACAGCAGAGCCAGCAGCCTCGCGCCACCCGCTCTCCCTCCGCCATCGGCTTGTGTCCGTGCCTGTATGCGCATCATGCCTGCTTCATCTGCCGGTCTTTCCTCTGTAGCATACCCGCCCCCGCGCGAAACACACCGCAAAACTCAGCAGCCACGTCTAAACTTCAATCTCGGGTCCCATGCATAAGACGTTCCAACTCGCCAGGAAGTTCACAGCCTTCCCTGCCGTCACAGCCTCCGCCAGGTTCGCTGTCTTGCGTCCCATCATCGCTCTCGGCATCGTCGCTCTCGGCATCGTCGCTCTCGGCATCGCGCTCTCCCCGATCGCGCTCTTCGGGACAGCCGCCCTGCTCGCTCAGACACCCGCCTCCGATCCCCCTGTCCCCCATCGCATCCACCTCATCCTCAAGGACGGCAGCTACCAGATCGTCACCGGTTACCGCGTCAAAGGCCCCAACGTCGTCTACCTCAGCGCGGAACGCGCCGGCGCCGAAGAGGTCATCCCCCTCTCCCTCGTCGACCTCGACGCCACCCACGCCTGGGAGCAGCAGCACATCCCCGGTGCTCACCCGGAGCAGAAGCCCACCGGCCGCTCCACCATCGACCCCGAGCTCCTCAAGGAAGAGGCCGACCGCGCCGCGCTCACCCCGGAGGTCGCCCCCGATCTCAACCTGCCCGAGCAGGACAGCGTCCTCGCCCTCGACTTCTTCCAAAGCACGCCCGAGCTCGTTCCCCTCGCCCAGTCCGCCGGCGAACTCAACCGCAACACCGCCCACAACATCCTCAAGTCCGCCATCAACCCGCACTCGAGCGCCCACGGCATCGTCGAACTCAAAGGCTTCCGCTCCGCCGTGCAGCTTCACGTCGCCGACCCCGTCCTCTACATTCGGGTAGGCGACGATCCCTCCACCGGCGGGGGATCCACCTTCAAAGTCGATACCCAGGGAGCCTCCGGCAACGCGCCCACTGCCTCCGCCGGCGGCTCACCCAACAGCAGATACGTCATCGTCCGCGCCGACGTGCGCACCGACTCCCGCATCCTCGCCAGCTTCAACCTCCCCCAGCTCGGCGCCGCGCGCCGCCAGGAGGACATCGTCGAAACCACCAGCGATCCACTCCCCGGAGGTCACTGGCTCAAGCTCACCCCCAGGGAGCCACTCAGCTTCGGCGAGTACGCCCTCATGGAAGTGCTCAACGATCGCGACGTCAACCTGGGCGTCTGGGACTTCGGCGTCCATCCCGTCGCCCCCGAAAACCGCGACGCCATCAAACCCCAACCCAAACGCCCCTTCCAGCTGGACCACCGCCGCCGCGAGTGATCCGGCACGCGCTCCGGGCCCGCGCCGATCCTGCCGCCTCACTCACCGGCTCCCAATCACCGGGTCCATTCCCGCATCCGCCACCAGCCCCACCCCCGCCACCGCCACCGCATCCCGCTGCACCTTGGCCTCGTACATCATCGTGTCCGCCGCCCGCAGAATCGACGGCACCGTCGTCCCATCCTCCGGAAACGTCGCCAGCCCAAAGCTCCCGGACAGATGCAGCGAAAGCCCCGCCCCCTCCAGAAACCGTGCCGTCCGCAGATCCTCCCGCAGCTTTAACGTCGCTCCACAAGCCCGGTCCTTCCCCAGCTTCGGCAGCAGCACCACAAATTCATCGCCGCCATAACGAAACGACGAGGTCGCCGGTCCCATGGAGCGCTTCAGCAGACCACCCACCTCCGCCAGCAAACGGCTCCCCACCAGGTGGCCATGCGTATCGTTCACCTGCTTGAACCGGTCCAGATCGAAGAACAGCAGGCTGAACACACCCTGCGAACCCACCTCTTGGTCCAGCATCTGGTAAAGGTGACGCGCATTGAACAGACTCGTACAGTCGTCCGTAATCGTCAGCTCCTGGATCAGCGTCATCGATCGCGCATTCTGGATCGCAATCGCCGCATAGTCGCACAGGATCCGCAGAAATGAGATCGAGTACTCGCTCAGCAGGTCCAGCTTGCTGTTCAGCAGCTGGATCACCCCCAGCGTCTTGTCCGCCGACCGCACCGGCACGCACGCGATCGACTGGATATTCAACTCCGGATGCGCCTTCGTAAACACCGACCAGTGCGGATCCAGCGACACATCCGGCACCACCAGCGGGTTCCCCGTCGCCGCCACCCATCCTGCCACACCCTCGCCCAGCGGCACCCGCAGGCCCTTCAGGCTCTCCGCGTTCTCCCCCACGGCAATCGCATAGTACAGGTCCTGCGCCGCCTCATCCACCAGCAGCATCGACCATCGCTCCGGCCCGAAGAAGCCCGCCATCTTGTTCATAATGGCGCCTAAAATCTCTTCCAGCTCAAGCGATGCCGTCAGCGCCCGCGCCACATCGTGGAACACCCTCAGGTGCTCCATCTGCCGGCTCTCCGTGACCTCGAAAACTCGTTTGTCCTTCAACGCCTGTCCCCCCTCGACACTAGGAAAACAGCTAGCCCCCGCAAACCAGCATTACTGCTGTATCAGGATTCAGGTGCGGATATCGTCGCCCTCTATCCGCCTATATGAACCATGCTACGAGATGGCTTCTCAAATCCCAACTCGCCAATGTGGTGACGCGCCTCTTTTTTCATCACCACTCCCCGAATGTACGCGCGCATCGCCTCATCGGTTCCGCCCCGTGCCATCACCCCAAACAAATCGTGGTCGCTTTGTGAGAACAGACACGTCCGGATCTTGCCGTCCGACGTCAGCCGAACCCTGCTGCAGTGCCCACAAAACGGCCTGCTCACCGGCGCGATAATGCCGATCTCCCCCAAGCCGTCCTCAAACGTAAACCGCCGCGCCGTCTCGCTCGAAGTATTCGGACGGAGTTCCACCAGCGGCCGAACCCGGTTCAGCCGATCCACGATCTCCTCCATCGTCACCACGGCCTCCAGCTTCCACGACCGGCCCTCCTCCAGCGGCATCCACTCGATAAATCGCACAATCACGTTCTCTCGCCGGGAAAACTCCGCAAAAGCCTCAACCTGCCCGTCGTTGAACCCACGCAGCAACACGCAGTTCACCTTTACCGGCCCCAGCCCCGCCGACCGCGCCGCCCTCACTCCCGCCAGCACCTTCTCAAAGCTCCGCGGAACCCGCGTAATCGCCGTAAATGTCTCCGCATCCACCGCGTCCATGCTCACCGTCACCCGGCTCAGGCCGGCGTCCTTCAGCGGCTGCGCCATCCCCTCCAGCAGGTGCCCGTTCGTCGTCACCGCAACGTCCAGCGGCAGCCCCTCCCCGTTCCGGCCCACCGCGGTTCCATCCGGCAGAAACGCCGTGCGCATCCCGGACAGCTCCCGCACCATCTCCACCAGGCCGTCCCGCAGCAGCGGCTCCCCCCCAGTCAGCCGAACCTTCTCCACGCCCAGCTCCACAAACACCCGCACCATCCGCAGGTAATCCTCAATCCGCAGCTCCGCGTACTGCGCCCCCTCGTTGCCCGTCCGGCAGTACACACAGCGGTAGTTGCAACGGTCCGTGATCGACACCCGCAGATCCGTAATCGCTCGCCCAAATTTGTCCCGCAGCCTGCCCCCATCCTCCGCCGGCTCCAGCAGAGCCGCCGAGGAGTCCCCAATCGAGATAAGCGGCGAGTTCAAAGGCATCACGAGGTCCGTTCTATGCGAGTCAGGCATTGGATGCGGCACCCGCCCCAGCGGCTCAGTCCCCGCAAACACCAGTGTAGACCCACCCCCGCTCAGCGCTATACTTCTGCCATGCGCGTCGATCTCACCCCCCGCAGTGCCGAAATCATCGCCCGCGAACAGGCCGGCAACGGCGCCATCTCGCCCGAGCAGCTCATCGAACAAGCCCCCCAAGCCTACTCCGGGCCTGTCCCCGAGCCCTCCTGGTTTCACGCAAGTCCCGCCGAAAGGGAAGTGAGCATCATCGCCATCCTGCACGGAGCTCGCGAATCCGGTCACGACCCGCACTGACCTCAGCCCTTCGCCGCCGCCACCGCCTTTGTCAGCTCCGGCACAATCTCAAACAGATCCCCCACCACCCCAAAGTCCGCCACCTCGAAGATCGGCGCATTCTCATCCTTGTTGATCGCAATCACCGCCTTTGACCCCTTCATGCCCACCAGGTGCTGAATCGCCCCCGAGATTCCCACCGCCAGGTAGAGCTTCGGCGCCACCGTCTGCCCCGAACTCCCCACCTGCCGCTCCATCGGCAGCCATCCGTTGTCGCAGATCGGCCGGCTCGCCGCAATCTCCGCGCCCAGCGCCGTCGCCAGCTCCTCGATGATCCCCAGGTTGTCCTGCTCGCCGATCCCCCGGCCCACCGACACAATCACCGGCGCCGCACTCAAATCCACCGTCTGCGCCGACTCCCGGAACCGCTCGCCCGGCTTGTTCCGGATCTGCCGAGCCTCGATCGTCGGCTCAAACCGCTCCACCGCCGCCGTTCCCGCCTCCACCGTATCCGCCCGAAACGTTCCCGCCTGCACCGACACAAAGCAGGGCCCCGCCCCACTCTGCTGGTAGTCCGCGTTCAGCTTGCCCTGCAGCAGCTGCCGCACAAACACCGGCCTCCCGCCCGTCCCCTCCTTGAAGCCCGTCACGTCCGAGATCAGCACCTGCCGAAACCGCGTTGCCAGCGCCGGCACATAGTCCCGCACCTGGTACGTGTGCGGAAACACCACGTAACCCGCTCCCCCCTTCCGCACCAGCTGCTCGAGCGCCGCCACATACCCGTCCGCCGTGTACTCCTGGAGCAGCGCGTGCACTACCGCATGCACCTTTTCGAGCTTCTTCGCCGCAAGCTCCCCCGCCAGCGCCTCCGCATCCTTTCCAACCACCGCCGCCCAGCAGCCAACACCAAGCTTCGCCGCCAGCTGCTGTCCCGCCGCCAGCGCCTCCAGGCTCATCGGCACAAACTCCATGCCACCCTTCACCGACGCCCTCTGCTCCAGAACCACCAGAACTCCGCTCATAGCACCCTCACCTCAAACTTCAGCTTCTCCACAATCTGCGCCGCAACCTGTGCCGCCGTTCCCGTCAGCATCTCCGTCCGCTTCACCTTCTCCGGCAGATACACCCGCTCCATCTCGACCGCCTTCGCCCCTGCCGCTGTCCCCGGCGTCACCGTCTTCGTCTCCTTGGATTTGGCCCGCTTGATCCCCATCAACGTCGCATACCGCAGCTTGTTGCCTCCGCTCTGGATCGTCAGCACCGCCGGCAGCGGCATCTCCACATGCTGAAACCAACCGTCCTCGAGCTCCCGCTTCACCCGCAAGCCCCCACCCGCCGTCTCCTCCACCTGCTTGATGATCGTCGCGCACGGCATCCCCAGCAGCTCCGCCAGCACCACACCCGTCTGCCCCAGCCCCAGGTCGTCCGACTGCAAGCCCGTCAACACCAGGTCCGGAGCCTCCGCCTTCACCGCCTCCGCCAGCATCTCCGCCAGCTGCAGCGTATCGCGCTCCTGCAAATCATCCACCTCGATGTGCACCGCCCGGTCCGCTCCCTTCGCCAGCGCCTCCCGTAAGGTGCTCAACACCCGCTCCGGTCCCGCGCACATCACAATCACCTCGCCCGCGCCCGCCGCCTCCTTCAGCCGCAGCGCCTCTTCGAGCGCATACGCGTCCGGCTCATTGATCGTCCAGCTCACATCCGCGTCGTCGATCCACTTCCCATCTGCCGCCACGTGCAGCGGAGCATCGCGCTCCGGAACCTGCTTCACCGCCACCAAAATCTTCATCTCTTCCTCCGAAGCTCAATCTCTGTTGTCATCCCTCGCCAAAGGCGGAGGACCTGCTTCTCTACCGATCACTTGGCCAATCCATCGCTTTACTGCACCACCTCAGCCCCTGCCGCAACCGGCAAAGCCCGAGCCGTCAACTGCGCAATATCCAGCAGCTGCGGCTTCCGCTCACTCCCCGCCAACGCATCCCGAAACATCGTATTGCAGAACGGACACGCCGTCCCCACCGTCTGCGCCCCCGTCGCCACCAGCTCCTGGGCCCGCGTATGGCTCACACGATCTCCCGTCTCCTCCCCCAGAAACACCAACCCTCCCCCCGCCCCGCAGCAGAAACTCCGTTCTTTCGCCCGCGGAGCCTCCACCAGCTCCCCCGCCCGGCTCACAACCGCTCGCGGCTCCTCATACACATCGCGATACCGCCCCAGGTAGCAAGGATCGTGATACACAATCGTCTCCCCCGACTTGCTCTGGTCCGGCAGACGATCCTTGTGCCGCGCCATAAACTCTGAGTGGTGCTCAATCACGGGCGCCACCCCGTACTCCTTCCAGTCCTCCGCAATCGTCCGCACGCAATGCGGACAGATCGCCACGATCTTCTGCACCTTCGCTGCCGCAAACGCCTTCAAGCCCGCCTCCGCCAGCGTCCCAAACACCAGGTCGTTCCCCAGCCGCCGCGCCGGATCCCCCGTGCACTTCTCTTTCTTCATCACCCCAAAGCTCGTCCCGAGATACGTCATCACCCTCGCAAAGTCCGCGATGATCTCCCGGCCCTTCGGGTCATACCCGCCCATGCAACCCAGCCACAGGCAGTACTCCTGCGTCCCATCAAAAATCGGAAACCCCTGCTTCGCCACAAACTTGTCCCGCTCCGTCGCACTCAAACCCAACGCATTGCCGTTCTTCTCCAGCGCCAGGAACAGCTTCGTCCCGTACGTGTCCTCCCACGCCCCCGTGTTCACCGCGCCGCGCCTCAGCCCCACAATAATCGGCACATGCTGGATCCCCACCGGGCACTGGTACTCGCACGCTCCGCACGTCGTGCACTGGAACGCCGCCTCCATGCTCAGCCAGTTCGCTGCCGGGTTATCCGTCGACGCATTCACCGGCGCATCCCGCATCTCGTTCAGCAGCGGCACCTCGCTCGCCGGCCCAAACTCATTCAGATACACCCTCGTCCCCAGGATGATCTCCTTCGGGTTCAGCACCTTTCCCGTCGCCGCCGCCGGACAGTGCTCCGTGCACCGCCCACACTCCACGCAGCTGTACGTCTGCAGGCTGATCAGCTGCGTCACATCCTTGCCCGCCACCAGCCCAAAGTCCTCATCGCCCTCCAGCTTGGGAATCTTCGAAAACCCGTCCCGCTTCAAAAACACCGTCACCGGGCTCAACACCAGGTGCAGGTGCTTCGTATGCGGAATCAGCGGCAGAAACACCAGCAGCGCCAGCGTATGCGCCCACCACAAACCATGCACCGCGCCCCCGCCGTCCGGCACAAAAAACGCCAGGAGATACGTCACCATCAGCGCAAAAATCAGAAACGCGATAAACCCCGACTCATACGAGACCTTCTTGCCCAGCCACACCGGCCGCACCAAGAATCGCCGCACAAATAGACCCGCAATCGACACCGCCACCAGCGCTGCCCACACCGCCGCAAACCAGAAGTAGAACCGCCCCACGTAACTCGCCGGCGGCAGAAACCCCAGCCGCACCCCCGTCGCGAAGTGGTTCAAGCTCACCAGCGCAAACGCCAGAAACCCCCAGAACACAAACGCATGCGCCACCCCCGGCAGCGGCCGCTCCTTGATCACCTTGCCCTGGCACAGAACCTCCCACACGAAGTCCCACACCCGCCGCCCCACCGGCGAAATCGAAAAGTCAGCATCCTTCTTGGACCGCAGTACCCGCCCCAGGATCGGCTCCAGCCGATACACAAACAGCGCTCCCGAGACCAGCGTCAGCGCCACCACCAGCCCCACCTCGGCCCACGTGAACTGCCCCGGCTCCGCCAGGATCCCCGAAAACGCAGCCCCGCCCTGCAACCACACACATCCAGCCGAAACGCCCGACAAACCCGTCATCCCGAACCCATCCGCAGGCGACGCCTCAACAGCGCGTCACGCGCAACCTCACGCATTCACTCAGCAGGGTCTCGGCATCCCTCAGCAAACCGTTAGTAGCTGAAGAACTCGGTGCTCCCGCGCCGCAGACGAAGTCCGGCCAGACCGAAAAATACCGCCAGCGCAAACGTAATCGCGTTCCAGTACACCATCGGCCGCGCCCACCCCGGCGAGTACGTCGCATCCTGCCCGGACCAGATCGTCACCAGCGTGCCCACAATCAGGAACAGAAAGCAGATCACCAGATACAGCTGGCCGCGGCGCCGTCGCCGGTCCGTGTACTCCACCTCGTCCGGGGTCAACGTGCGTTCCGCGATCGGTAGCAATGTGTTCGCCATCGTGTTCTTCCCGTCCCTCGCGCTTGGCTGTCGAATAGGCTCGGCAACCCCATCTTCAGGCCGCTGGCAGCCTCCATTAGACCACAGCGTGAACCCCAGCATCGCCCATCCAAACCGCACGCGAAAGCCAACTCCCTGCAACCCCAGAAGCATAACTGAATCCTCATTCATTCGTAAAGCGAAGTGGCCGCAGGGTAGGTGGTCAGTTTCGTATCACCGACGAACCAGGAGCAAAGTGACGGGAAGCGCCTTTAGCAGGACCAAGTTGACCAAGCGTCCCACGCCGACTGGCGATGTAGTGGATAAAAGGGATACAGCGCCGTGGGCATTTTTCATTCGCGCTGCTAAGGAGTGGATGCCCTCACCTGTACGCATTAGAACCGCCAACCTGCTCCAATCATGAAAAGACCCGAGCTTCGGGTCTGTGAGCGTTGCAACAAAGAATTGGAAGCTCCTGTCGGCAATTTGACTTCTACCGCCGGGAAGAATGTTTGCGTTTCGCCGATGTCAAGACGCAGCAAAGCATGAGTTCTGGGGTAGATTTCAACGTCTGCACCGCTTGCAAGCGCGAAATCGGTGCTACGGGCATAAGGAGGCGGATAGGAGATTTCGTTATTGTAGGTTCGAGCAAAGCTTGCAACACCGGGACGCACCGTTGCGAAGATGCCATAGCGGGGTCGATGAAAACCTAGTTTGGCGCCTAGGAATGCCTCGGTTTCAGTACCGCCATCTTGGTAATGGGCCAGGTCGCCACCGGGTAAATTGATGTACGAGCCGTCGATCGCAAGCCACGGTTTGATGAAATGAGAAGCCGTGATTCCGATCCCCTGATCAACATTCACGTTGCCCAATTCAAGGTGTACCTGCGGTTGCAGGACCCAAGAGAAGGCGAGCTCGGTTTTCTCCGAGACTCGGGAAATGCCTTCGGGCAGGCTGCCATCCGAGGTAGTGCGGCCAAAGGAGTGAGCCAGACCGACGCCCAGCACGAGATGATCCTCAAGGTCACCGGGCAGAGTGATGCTGATGGCTGGACCGTACCCCTGGTGCGCATCACGCTCGATGATCGTCATCCGAGATACATCGAAGCGCAGGGAATCTTTGCCGGTTAAGGGGAACTCCGTTCCGATGGATTCGTCAAGACTGAAGTGCGTAATTCGGCCGTACTGGCGTTGTCCCGCTACGTTGTAGAGGCGAGCCACGTCACTAAAAGAAGAGATTCCCGGCTGTACGCGGGCGTACAGCCGGAACCGCCGAAACGGCAGTCGTGTGGTAAGCCCCGCGTGCGCTAACACCTCGTTGCCGCCGGTCTGATTCGCTGTGGGTTGATGTCCGAACAGATAAGCAAACTCGGAGCTGACCGCTAGATAAGGGGAGAGTGCCCATTCATAGCAAATTCGGGGGCCCCCAAAAATCTGTTCGTGTAATACGCCGTTTACGGTTTCAGAATTAGGGCCGAAAATGACTTGGTACGGACCGCCCTCCAAATTGCCCGTAGTTTGTCCTAAGCCTCCGATCTCGATTGTCTGGCGATGATAGGTCTGGCACGGCGCTTGACTGTAAACGGCAAACCAAAGCAAAGCGGCGATCTTAACAAAATGAGGTATAAGGTCTTGCCTCGTTCTGAGCATGAAGATTTACTATCACAGCTCCTCCTTAGCTCCGCTGTCTTGTACTCACTGAAACGGTTCATTCAACGCAGAACCTGATTACTCCTGAGAAGTCGGCATAGCGGAAGCGATCTGCGTCTCCACTTACTCCTCCCTCCCGGGTACGGGCAATCCCCAAACCGCCCCACTGCGGCCAGCAGCCCACGCACAGCAACGCCATCCGCAAAATCCCGGCACGAAACCCAGCTCTTTCATTCCAAACGGCACCTTCCAACTACCGCGCCTCCGCCCGCTCCCGAGCCCCGCCCCGCAGCGCAACATACACCGGAACCCCCACCGCCACAATCACAATCCCCGGCCAGGTCGTCCCCGCCCGGTACGTAAACAGCGCCACCAGAATCACCGTCGCCCCCGCGATATACGCCGCCGGCAGCCAAGGGTACCCCCAGGCCCGGTAAGGCCGCTTCGCCTCCGGCCGCGTTACCCGCAGCCGAAACACCCCCGCAATCGTCAGGATGTAGAAAAACAACGCCGCCGAGATCACATAGTCCAGCAGGTTGCTGTACAGGTTGCCGTACTGGTGCGTCACCGGATTCACCGTCCGCGGCAGCACCAGCAGCACCGACCATGCACCCTGGATCAGCAGGCTCCAACCCGGCACCCTCGCCCTGTTCAACCGTCCCGCCTGCGGAAAGAACAGCCCATCCTTCGCCATCGCGTAGAACGCCCGCGCCCCCGCCAAGGACATCGCATTCACCGTCCCAAACGTCGAAACCATGATCGCCGCCGCCATCAGCCCCGCTCCAAACCGCGGAAAGATCGTCTGGAGCACCGCCGTCGCTACCCGGTCGCCCGGAGCCGTCTGGATCGCCGCCATCGGCAGGCTCGCCAGGTAGGCCACGTTGCACAACAGGTACAGCGCAATCACCAGACACGTCCCGATCAGCAGCGCCAGCGGCAGGTTCCTTCTCGGATTCTCTACCTCGCCCGCCACAAACGTGATGTTGTTCCACGCATCCGCCGAAAACAGCGACCCCGTCTGCGACACGCACAGCGCCACCAGCATCCCAAACCCGCTCGCCGCCGTCAGCCCCTCCCCCAGCGAGGCCACGTTGCCCACCGCCCACGGATGATCGAAGTTCGCATGCATCGCCGCGCCATTCGCGCACACGGTCAGCCCCAGCACGACCAGCGCCGCCAGCGCCCCCAGCTTCGCCACCGTAAACACATTCGTGATCGCCTTTCCATACTCGAGCCCCAGGCTGTTCCCAAACCCCAACAGCACGATCACCCCCACCGCCACCGCCTGCGCCGTCGACAGCGAAAAGGCATAGTGGCTCCCCAGCGCCACCGGCGCAAGCAGATACCGGGACTCCGAGATCCACGGAAACAGCACGCCGCCAAACCGCGCAAACGCAATCGCCACCGCTGCAATCGTCCCCGTCTGGATCACCGTCCACAGCGTCCACCCATACAGAAACCCCACATCGGCGAGAACGCCTCGCGCAGGTACACATACATCCCACCCGCGTCCGGCATCATCGCCGCCAGCTCCCCATAGCTCAGCGCCCCCGTCACCGTCAGCAACCCCGTGATCACCCAAGCCACCAGCAGCCATCCCGGGCTGCCGATCTGCCGCGACATCTCCGCCGACACGATAAAGATCCCCGAACCCACCATTACCCCAGCCACCACCATCGTCGAGCTGAACAACCCCAGCCCCCGCTCGAACTGCGGCGTTCCACCCTCCTCAACCGTCCCCATCTCTCTCGGCATGCGTTCCCCAGTCCCTCATCCTTCCTTGCCATCTTCCCCCATCGCGACGGAAACAGGGGAGTGGCGTGGCGCAGTCACCCCGGCCAAAGGCGTAAACTGGAAGAAGTAGCCAACCCAAATGCCGTAGGCCAAAGCCCAACCCCACGACTGAGCCCCAGGACTAAGCCCAGGCCGAGCCCACGACCTACTTATGTTAGGAAGTACCCCAGGACTAAGCCCAATGGTTCGAAGAGTTTGACCCAAAAGTACGGGGGGGGAGGGTACCTAGCCCGCGACCGGCAGCCGAAACGTAAACACCGACCCCTGCCCAGGTTGGCTCGTCACCTGGATCGACCCGTGGTGCGCCTCCAGAATCGCCCGGCAGATCGCCAGTCCCATCCCCGTCCCCGGAACCCTCTGCCGATGCGACCGCCCCCGGTAGAACTTGTCAAAGATCAGCGCCTGGTCCATCGCATCGATCCCCATCCCCCGGTCGGCAACACTGAATCCAACCGCATCCCCGCTCGCCTCGGCGCTGATAAAGATCGGCTGCTCCGCCCCCGAGTACTTCACCGCATTCTCCAGCAGGTTCGACAGCACCTTCTCAATCCACACCGGGTCCGCCTCCACCATCGCGAGCCGCTCCGGTACGGTCACCCGCACCGCCCGCCCTTCCAGCATCCCCCCGCACGAGACCATCGCCCGCTCAATCAGCTCCCCCGGCGCATGCGGTTCGAGGCTCATGTGGATCTCCTGCGTGTCCAGCTGCGTCATCTCGAGCGACTGCGCCACCAGGTGGTTCAACCGGTCGCTCTCCTCATCGATCACCGTCAGCAGCTCCACCCGGTCGCCCTCCCCCAGCGTCCCCACCCCCAGCAGCGTCGTCACCGACGCCTTAATCGAGGTCAGCGGCGTCCGCAGCTCGTGCGTAATCGAGTCCAGCATCACCCCCCGCAGCCGCTCACTCGCCTTCGCTGCCTCGCTCCGCGTCACCTCCTCGAGCGCCTGTGCCCTGTCGATCGACACCGACACCAGCCCCCCAATCGCCTCCAACGTCTTGTCCGACAGATCCACCGCTTGCACCGCCATAACCCCCCGCGTCCGCACTCCCGTCCGCAGCGGGATCGCCCGTCCCTGCTGCTCCCGCATCGCCGTAACCGTCGGCAGATACGCCAGCTCCTTCAGCTGCGGCACCTCGAACCCCCCGGCACCCACATCTCCGCCCGCCTGCTTTCCCGAGCGGTACACCCTCTCCCCATCCAGCAGAAACAACAGCACACCACTGGCGCCAAGCACCCGCGCCACCGCGCTCGGGGTTGAGTTCAGCAACTCCGCCACGTTCTCCGTCTGCAGCAGCTCCCGGCTCAGCTCGTACAAGACCTCCACCTCCCGCTGCCGGTCCCGCGCCTCCCGTGCCTCTTCGCGAATCCGCGCCGATAGCCGGCTCGCCGTTACCGACACCCCCAGAAAGGCCAGCAGCGCCACCCAGTTCTGCGGGTCCGAGATTACAAACGTCCCAACCGGCGGAAGGAAGAAGAAGTTGTAGCAGGCCGTCGCCGCCAGCGACATCGTCACCGCGTACCGCAATCCCCACTCCGCCGCGAGAACCAGCACAAACAGCAGCAACGTCAACGCCACCGTCGTCGGGTTCACGTGGGCCCAGTACCGGTATCCAAGTACAATTCCGGCGAGGGTTGCTGTGGCGACCGTCCATCGAATCGGAACCACCAAACGCTGCGAGTTCACAAGGAGATTCTAACGGTGGTCCCCTCACAAACATCCAGGAAGTCCCCAGAAGATTGGCTCGCCTCCACCGAAGATGAAAACCGGCGCGGACGCTTCAAGGTCTTCCTCGGCTACGCTCCAGGCGTCGGTAAAACCTACAGCATGCTCAGCGAGGGCATTCGGCGCAGCAGCCGCGGCGAAGACGTCGTCATCGGCATCGTCGAGTCACACGGCCGCAGCGGAACCCGCGATCTTTCGCAGAAGCTCGAGCAGGTGCCCCGCCGCGAGATCGATTACAAGGGAACCCTCTTCTCGGAGATGGACGTCGACGCTATCCTCGCCCGCAAGCCGCAGGTCGCCCTCATCGACGAACTCGCCCATACCAACGTCGAGGGAAGCCGCCTCCCCAAACGCTACGAAGACGTTCTTCTCCTTCTCGACGCCCGCATCGACGTTCTCTCCACCATCAACATCCAACACATCGAAAGCCTCACACCACGCGTCCAAAGCCTCACCGGGATCACCGTCCGGGAGACCGTTCCCGACTGGATACTCGATCGCGCCGATGAGGTCGTCATGAGCGATCTCACCCCCGAGGCCCTCGCTACCCGCATGCGCCGCGGAGACATCTACCCCGCCGACCGTGTCGAGCGCTCTCTCTCCAACTTCTTCCGCCGCGGAAACCTCATCGCCCTCCGCGAAATGGCCCTCCAGCGCGTCACCCGAGCCGTCGACCGTACCCTCGACGACTACGTCAAACGCAAGCAGCTCGGTGCGCATTGGGCCATCGGCGAAAAGGTCGCCGTCTGCATCAGCGCTAGCCCCAGCGCCCGCGCTCTCATCGCCCGCGGCGCCCGCCTGTCCGACGCCGTCAACGCCGAGTTCTACGTCGTCCACGTCGAAACGGCGCGCGATGTCGATCCCGAACGCAAGCGCGCCCTCGAAGCCAACGTCCAGTTCGCCGCCAACCTCGGCGCGCAGATCGTCACCCTGCAAGGTCAGAACGTCGCCTCCGCCACCGCCAGCTTCGTCACCGAACACCGAATCACCCAGGCCATCTTCGGCCGGTCCGCACTCTCCGGCCTGAGAAAATACATCTACTTCCTCGCCATCCAGCGCTTCATGTCCGAGGCCCCCCAGGTCGATCTCCACATAATCACTCAGGAAAAATCCAGGGACAAAACTCAGGAGAAACACTAAGCATGCGCATCCTTGTCGTCGATGACGAGCCGCAGATCACCCGCGTCCTGCGCACCTCGCTCCAAAGCAGCGGATATGAGGTCGTCCTTGCCGCCAACGGCGTCGAAGCCCTCGATCGCTTCACCGAAGCCACACCCGATCTCGTCATCACCGACCTCTCCATGCCGCAGATGGACGGTCTTGAGCTCACGCGCGCCATCCGCCTCCTCGCCGAAACACCCATCATCGTCCTCTCCGTCCGCGAACAGGACAACATCAAGGTCGCTGCGCTCGACGCCGGCGCCGACGACTACATCACCAAACCCTTCAGCATCCAGGAGCTCCTCGCCCGCGTCCGCTCGCAACTGCGCAAGCTCACCCGCAAGGAGGCCGCCGTCGAGAACATCACCGAAGGAGACTTTCACATCAACCGGGAGGCACACTCCGTCTCGCTCCGCGGCGACGAGGTCCACCTTACACCCAAGGAGTTCGACCTACTGGTCGTCTTCGCGCAAAATCCCCGCCGCGTCCTCACCCACAAAACCCTGCTCCGCGCTGTTTGGGGACCCAGCGGCGTCAACCAGCCGGAGTACCTTCGCGTCCTCGTCGCCCAGCTCCGCAAAAAAATCGAACGTCCCGGAGACACGCGCTATATCCAGAGCGAACCCTGGGTCGGCTATCGCTTCTCCCCCGAAAGCCAGGCCGAACCCAACCCGTCCTGATCCCACGCCGAACCGGGCTGCCCTCCACCACACGCTGAAACTAGAGACCCAGCGCGATCCTGTACCGGGTTACGACGGTCCTGTGAACGTAAGATGCGGCTCTGAGCAGTACCAATCAATGAAGTAACAACTGTGCCCTCCACGTACTTCATGGGAGTGTCCGCGCGACAGCGGCGATCTGTCGAGCGATAGCAGATAGTCAAGAGAGCCTGAACCGTCTGGCCGAGCGTCACGGCATCAACCCGAAGACGACCCCAAGAAGAGGAAGAGAGCTTCGCTGGACGATGTGCGGATGGGACCGGCCAAGCCCCGCTCCACCATGTTGAGCCCTGAATAGGAAGCCTTGGTCGTGACGTTCCGCAAGCACACGCTGCTGCCGCTCGATAACTGCCTGTATGCCCTCCAGGCCACCATCCCGGTGCTGACCCGCTCGGCACGAAACATCTAGAGCCGGTTCAGCAATCCGTTAAACGTCAGCAGCAACGGCAAGAAGATCGCCAGAATAATCCGGAAGCCCACAAAGAAAAAGCCGATCATCAGGTACAGACTGATGCTGTCGAACGTCTTCTGCGCGTTGAACGGCAGAAAGTGCCGCAGCACCTTACCCCCATCCAGCGCCGGCAGCGGAATCAGGTTGAACGCAAACAGCAGCAGATTCACCAGGATGCCAAAGTACAGCAGCAGCACCACCGGAAACAGGCGCGGCAGGCCCTCTGTCGCTACCGGCGACCGCAGCGCGATCGCCTCCGCCGTCCTCAGGCTCGGCCCCACAAACGGAACCGCGTGCTTCATGACAATCAGCAGCACCAGGAAAAAGATCGCCGCCGCCAAATGCGTCAGAATGCCCGTCAGGTACACCACCGTTTCGTCGCGCCCCGGCCGACGGAAGTTTCGGCTCGTCATCGGCACCGGCTTGCCCCAACCCAGTACCAGCGGGCTCTGAAAGATAAACAGCACCGGCCAGATCAGCGTCCCCAGAATGTCCGCATGCTTCACCGGGTTCAAGGAGATCCGCCCCAGCATCCGCGCCGTCGGATCACCCAGCCGGTTCGCCATCCATGCCTGCGCGCAATCATGGAGCGAGATGGACAGAACCAGCACAACAAGTTCAAACAGCGCAAGAGCAACGTTCTGGTCCATGTCTCCAGCTTATCGGACCCCGCCTCCACACGCCATCGCCGCGTCAGCGATGGCTGAAGGCTACAGCCGCCCTCTACGGCGTGGCTGCGCCCTCGATCGCAAAGATCGCCCGCACCGTAGCCGTCTTCTCGATCCGCCGCGGATTGATCGCCAGCGGCTCCGAAGCATCGGCAGCCTTGTGCATCGCCATCAGCGGAACGGCCTGCACCGTCGACGACTCGCTCTCGTTCGACGCGTACAGCAGCTCGCCCAACCGCGCATTCAACCCCTGCGCCATCTGGCTCGCCACGCTCCGCGCCCGCTGCAGCGCCCGCGCCGCCGCGTTCGCGCCCGCCGCACTCTCATCCTTCAGCGCCCAGTCGATCTGTCCCGATTGGTTAGCTCCCGCGAGCACCGCGATATCGAGCACGTGCGCCACCTCGGCCGGCGTCGTGCGTACCAGCCACGACTGCTGCACCTGAAACCGGCGGTTCGCCAACTCCCCCGGCGACAACCGCTCCACCTGGAAGTTCTGCACCGGTGATAACGCCTGATTGTCGCTCTCAATCGCATCCGCCGAGATGCCCGCCGCACCCAGCGCCTTGATGATTGCCCCGGACGTCTGAACTCCCGTGTTATACGCCGTGTCCTTGTCGCGGCCGTACACCAGGAAACCAACGTGAACCACCGCCACATCCGCCATCGTGCTCACGCGCTCCGTCGCCGTAATCGAGATCGTCCGGTTCTCTTTGTTCACCTGAATCGTCTGCGCCGAAGCCAGGCCGGCCATCATCAGAAAGGGCGCGAACAGGGCAATCACAAAGAAACGCAGTCCGGCACTGCAGGGTAGACATCTATAGGGAGCGATCAACGGGGATCTCCTGCTTCAATCTGCGGCGTAAGAAGCTCGGCGAGGGTCTCCTTGTGGCGGGGCTTGCTCGCTTGCTTCTGTTTCGGATCGGGGAGAACGCGTTCGGGTGGCGGTGTTCCAACGCGGGCGCGGGCTTGGGCCTTCACCGTCTTGATGCTCGAAAAAACCTGCTTCTTCCTACGTGCCATACAAGATTCGTCCCGGACACCCGTGTGCATGGTGTCAAAAAGGATTATCTAATAGTCTGGTGAGCGTTGGCTGCCGAAGATTGCCGAAAACGCAGCCGGAATGTGTCCTCTCTGGACGAGGTGGTCGATGGAAGAACGCGATTTTTTCGATGAAAAGCCCGAGCAACGCACCCATCCCATGACCTGCCCGCACTGCGGTCAGCAGAACGAGTATGAGCTCTCCTGGCTTGTACGCCGAAAAAAACAGCAGCTCCCACGCGGCGCGGACGATCGCGATCGAGCTCGCTTCAGCAAGGCCCAAAGCTACATGGTGCGCCGCGACGACATGGTCGGCTGTAAGAACATCCGCTGCCGCAAACGCTTCGACGTCGCCGGCATCCAGTCAGTCGCCTTTCTCTAACACCCACTCCACCGCTGGCAGGGCCGTCCTCTTCCTAGCGCCCACGCCCTTCCTTCGAACCTTGCAACCGCTCTCGGAGACCGCACGCCGTCGGCGGGTTCGTCATCTGCTTCGCAAACACCCGGTAACTTGGGCTTCCAGGCCGCAGCGTCGACCAGTACCCCGACCTCGACAGCAGCGGCTTCCCCTCCTCGATCACCTGCCTGTCCAGAATCTTCGACCCGCACTCAAGGTTGTTCCGCGGCTGCAGAATCGTCTTCGAGGCGTCGCTCGCCGGCAGCCTCCGATCCCGCTCCCAGTCGAAGTCGCAACCATAGCGCTCCCTATCTTCGTAGGTCAGCTGTAGCAGGCCTTCGCTACGCACCGGCCTCCCCGTCCTTCACCGCCACCGCGGCCTCCCTGTGCCGAACCCGCGTCTTCGGGTCCAGACCCGCCTCCGCCCCCGCCAGCGCCTGAAAGAAATACGCCCAGAACGCCCGCTTGTCGGCCTCCTGCATCTCGAAAAACTTCGGGCAGAATCTCCGCACATCCTGCGGAACCCCTCGCCCCAGCATCTCCGGCTGCAGCGCTCTTTCAACAATCCCATCCCACGCCGGGTCCCACGTCGTCCCGCCCAGCTCCGCCTTCTTTTCCGTGATAGGCGTCGGCGGTGCCTCCTTCACCGGAACAGCGGTCGTCGGAGCCGCCGTTACTCGCGCTGTCCCCTGCTTCGAGCACCCCGACATCAGCAACACCGAGCAAAGACATGCCGGAAATCCAACCCGGAAAAGAATCGCAAACAAGCCACAAATCATCGCTTCACTCGTGTCTCCGAATCCATGCTCGGAGAGTCTGATCTCTTGTATCCGCTCTCGCCGAGCCCTGTCGAGATGCCGTAAGTTGGTTACCCGAACTCAGAGCCGGTGCGCTCGTCCGCCACCAACCTCCGAACCACACCGGGGACCTCAGCGCGCCTACGATCCATGGGCTACATCCCCACCGGCCTCGTAGAAGCCTCAAACGCAGCCCTTCGTATCGATCTCCGCTCCATTCGAGCAGCCACGAACCCCACCATTAGCGCCATGCCGCACACCGCCGCGCTCACCAACGGAAGCCGTTGGTACGGGTAGCCCGCCGTCAGTACCTGCCCGCCCAGGCTCGCGCCCATCGCATTGCCCAGGTTGAATGCACCCTGGTTCAGCGTCGACGCCAGATTCGGCGCGCCTTTCGCCTGGTCCACAATTCTCGACTGCAGTGGCGCGCCCGCCCCAAAGTGCACCAGCCCCCACACAAAGATCATCGTCGACAACCCAACCGCGTTCGGCATCGTCAGCGGCATCAGCAGAAAGATCACGATCAGCAGCATCTGCCCGCCCAGAATCGTCGGCATCTGCCTCCAGTCGCTCAGCCGCCCGCCCACCAGATTCCCCACCGTGATCCCCACCCCGAAGACCACCAGCACATACGTCACCGCATGCGGGCTCATCCGCGTCACCGTCTCCAGAATCGGTGCGATATACGTGAACACGCAAAACAGCGCCACCGACGACAGCGTGCTCAACGCCAGCACCATCTGCACCTCGGGCCGCATCACCGCACGCAACTCGTGCCTCAAATGAATCACCTCCGCCGGCTGCGTTGGCAGCAGCCGCCACAAACCTGCCGCCGCCACCATCCCAATCGGGATCAGCGCCCAGAACGCCGCCCTCCACCCCAGCGCCTGACCCAGAGCCGTCCCCGCCGGCACACCCAGCACATTCGCCAGCGTCAACCCGCTGAACATGATCGTGATCGCCTGCGACCTCTGCTCCCGCGGCACCACGCTCGCCGCCACAATGCTCCCAATCCCGAAAAACGCTCCATGGCAGAGCGCCGTCAAGATCCGCGCCGCCATCAGCAACCCGTACGTCGGCGCCAGCGCACACGTCACATTCCCCACCAAGAACATCCCCATCAGCACCAGTAAGGCCCGCTTCCGCTCCATCCGCGCCACCAGGAGAGCCACGATCGGCGACCCCAGCGTCACGCTCAGCGCATACGCCGAGACCAGCAGACCCGCCCTCGGAATACTCACCCCGAAGCTCCGCGCCAGGTCCGGCAAAAGCCCCATAATGACGAACTCAGACGTGCCAATCCCAAAGGCCGCAATCGCAAGGGCAAACAAAGGTTTACGCATGGTGTCCTCCTATCATCGCCCGCCTCGCTTACGTGGCCAAGCCCCCGGCCTCAAACTCCGACGCGACGCCATCCCGCCGCCCCGGAACCCACTCATTTACCATCGACCTCGAACCCAGATGCCCGACACCACCCCTCATCAACCCCGCCCCCGCGTCCTCTCCGGCATGCGCCCCACCGGCCCGCTCCACCTCGGCAACTACATGGGTGCCCTCAAAAACTGGATCGATCTCCAGAACCAGAGCGACGAGCACGGCCAACCTGTATACGACTGCTTCTTCTTCATCGCCGACTGGCATGCCCTCACCACCGACTACGCCGACCCCAGCCGACTCAAGCAAAATGTCTTCGAGGTCGCGCTCGACTTCCTCTCCGCCGGCCTCGACCCCGCGCGCTCCACTATCTTCATCCAGTCTCACGTCCCCCAGCACGCCGAGCTCAACCTCCTCCTCAGCATGATTACCCCGCTCTCCTGGCTTGAACGCGTCCCCACCTACAAGGATCAGCAGGAGCAGCTCAAGCAGAAAGACCTCGCCACCTTCGGCTTCCTCGGCTACCCCCTCCTCCAGTCCGCCGACATCCTCCTCTACCGCCCCCACTTCGTCCCTGTCGGCGCTGACCAGGTCGCCCACGTCGAGATTACCCGCGAGATCGCCCGCCGCTTCAATCTGCTCTACGGGAAACAGGAACAGGAAACCGATCTCCAGCACGCGCTGAGAACGAAGGGCGACCCGCTGGCATTTGAAGACCGGCAGTTCGCAAGGCTTCTCCCCGAACCCCAAGTCCTCCTGACCCCGTCCCCCAAACTCCCCGGCACCGACGGCCGCAAGATGTCCAAGAGCTATGGCAACTCCATCCTGCTCACCGACCGCCTCCCCGTCGTGCTCGAAAAGACCCACGGCATGAGCAAACTCGGCCAGCGTCCCCTTCAGACCGATCCCGGCGACCCCGAACTCTGCCCCGTCGGTGACCTCCACCGCGTCTTCTCCGAATCCAACGTCGATCAGCACATCCGCCTCGGCTGCACCACAGCCACGATCTCCTGCGAGGACTGCAAGGAGCTCGCCGGCCTGTCCATCTGCCAGCACATCGCTCCCATCCAGACCAAACGCGAGCGCTTCGAAGCCCATCCTGACCTCGTCTGGGAAGCTCTCGACGCCGGCGCCGACCAGGCCCGTCGGGTAGCCGAGCAAACCATGCAGCAACTCCGCGCAGTCACCGGCCTGTCCCGGGACCGCTCTGGCGTCCGCATCGATCAATCCGCCCTTCCATCACAGCAGCGGTCCGACCCGCGCCAGCTTACCCAGTACGAAAGCTGGTGGAACCTCGAACCCACGCTACTCCAGCGGAACCTCCGCGAGCTCTGGCGACGCGACCTCGTCCCCCTCAACGCCCCACTGAAAGCTGAGACCGAAGGCCTCTGGCTCACCCCAAATAATCGCCGTGTCTTTGTCGCCGCCCAAAAAGAGCAAATGCTCGAGGACCAGGGTTGGAGGTTTCGCGTAAAACCCAGGTCTTATGAGGTGCTAGTCCTCCTGTGTTGGGACAAGGATCTCTACCTTCATGACTTCGTCATCCCGCAGAAGGAATACGTCCAGGCTTGGACCGGCGCCAAGAAGGAGAGCAGGAGCAGAAACGAGACGGAGATCGAATTTACGATCTCTGCGGAGCCATCTGGCAATCATCAGGAATTCTGGTTGTTCATCTCAGGTGACCCGTTCGAGGTCACCGCATACGACGGAAGTCGATACCCGAATACCTATAACATCCTGACCTAATACACATGCGCGACCAAGACCCCACGCCAGAAGACCTCATTTCGACCGAAGCCGAAGCGGAGATACCCCCGCATGTGGCTCCCGCCAGGTCTGGCGCCGCGCAAGAGCCCCCCCAGCCTCCCTTCACCCTCCAGGCCCCGCCCGCGCCGCCCAAGCCGAAACGCCAGCCTGCCCCCAAACCCACCCCCGCCGAAGCCTCCCAGTCCCCCTTCTCAGTCACCGTTGGCCGCGTCTACGACGGACCCATGGACCTGCTCCTCGACCTCATCCGCAAACAAAACATCGACATCTACGACATCCCCATCGCCCGCATCACCGCCCAGTTCCTCGAGTACACCCATCACCTCAAGCAGGTCGACGTCGACGCCGCCGGCGACTTCATCTACATGGCCTCGCTCCTCATCCACATAAAAAGCAAAACCCTCCTTCCCCGCGATCCCTCTGACCTCCTCAACGGTCCCGACACCGAAGATCCCCGCCGCGAACTCGTCGAGCGCCTCCTTGAACACGAGCGCTTCAAAGCCGCTGCCCAGATGCTCCTTCAACGCCAACAGATCGAGGAGGCCACCTGGACCCTCCCCGGCCTCCCTAACTTCCTCAAAGACCTGCACGCTGCCAACGCACACTCCGACCTTCCCGATCTCGCCGTCGGTGCCGACCGCGAGATCGCCGCCGACACCGTCGACCTCGTCCGCGTCTTTCAGGACATCCTCTCCCGCCTCCGCGCCCGTCCCGTCCTCAACATCGATGAAGACTCCGTCACGGTCGCCCAGATGATCGACTACACCAAGCGCCGCCTGCTCCTGGAAGACCGCACCGTCTCCCTCCGGAAATTGCTCGGCAACACCCACACCGAGCGCGCCGTCATCTGCATGTTCCTCGCCCTTCTCGAACTCGTCCGCCTTCAGGCCATCCTCCTCCACCAGCCCACCGCCGGCTCCGACATCCTCATCAAGAAATCCGAGAGCTTCGATCAGGTCTTCGAAGATCAGCAATCCACCCGCGACGACTGGCGCTGAGTCGCAGCGGAGTAAACTGACTGCCAGAGGCCCATGATGGACTGGACAGGCTGCCCCCTGGTTGAAATCATCCCCGGCAAGGTGAGTGGCGCGCCCATTCTAGTGGGCACACGCGTACCGGCCGAAGCGATCGTTACGAACTTCCAGAGTGGTTCCCCAATCGAAGAAATTAGCGACAACTTCGGAGTCGCTCCCGAAACTGTCGAAGCTCTTCTCGCCTTCGCCGCTCAAACACATGCGGAGCTCCTTCTCCGTCAGTGAAAGTGCTCTTCGACGAAAACATCCCGCGAAGGCTGCGGCGCTTCCTCACCGCTTACGAGGTGAGAACAGCAGCGGAGCAGGGCTGGTCCTCGCTCGAAAATGGCAGTCTGCTCCAGGCAGCAGAGGCCGCAGGGTTCTTGGCGATGATCACTGCCGATCAGGGCATTGTCTATCAGCAAAACATGACCCGTCGCACCATTGCGCTTCTCGTCCTTGACACCAATGACTGGCGACTCATTGAACCAAACGCAACTCTCATCCTTCAGGCCATCAAGCGTTGCGCTAAGGGCAGCTTCGAGTTACTCCGTATCTCTCAGAAGCAGTAGCCGCCCCCCGCACCCTTCCGCCCCAACCCACATCCAAAGCCTGAACACATAATCCGTAAAGGCGGCCCCAGCATGAAATACAACACCCTCGGCCACACCGGCCTCCTCGTATCCGAAATCTGCCTCGGCACCATGACCTTTGCCGCCGGCGAAGGCATGTGGAAGCCCGTCGCCGGCGTCGACCAGCCACTCGCCGACCAGCTCCTCAAAACCTCCGTCGACGCGGGCGTCAACTTCGTCGATACCGCCGACATCTACACCGACGGCGAGTCTGAAAAGACCCTCGCCGCCGCCATCAAAAACAACGGCATCGCCCGCAAGGACATCGTCATTGCCACCAAGGCCTTCGGCCGCACCGGCCCCGGCCGCAACGACGTCGGAGCCTCCCGCGGGCACCTTATGGACGCCGTCGACGCCTCCCTACAGCGCCTCTCGACCGACTACATCGACCTCTACCAGATCCACGGCGCCGACTCCGTCACCCCCGTCGAAGAGACCCTTCACGCCCTCGATACCCTCGTCTCCCAGGGCAAGGTCCGCTACATCGGCTGCTCCAACTGGATGGCCTGGCAGATCATGAAGGCCAACGGCATCTCCCACGCAAAACACCTCGCCAAACTCGACACCCTCCAGGCCTACTACTCCATTGCCGGCCGTGACCTCGAGCGCGAGATCGTACCCATGCTCAAAGACCAGGGCACCGGCCTCCTCGTCTGGAGCCCCCTCGCTGGCGGCCTTCTCTCCGGCAAGTTTTCCCGCGACAACCAGAAGCCCGAAGACTCCCGCCGCTCCTCCTTCGACTTCCCCCTCGTCGACAAAGACCGCACCTGGCGCATCCTTGACGTGCTCAAACCCATCGCCGAGGCCCACAACGCCTCGGTTGCCACCATCGCCCTCGCCTGGATCCTCGCCAAACCCTTCGTCACCTCCGTCATCATCGGCGCGAAAAAGCCCGAACAGCTCAAAGACAACCTCGCCGCCGCCGATCTCGTCCTCACCCCCGAGCAGATCCAGCAGCTCGACGACGTCAGCGCCCTTCCGCCCGAGTACCCCGGCTGGATGATCCCCTTCCAGAACGCCAACCGGCTCGCCGACGTCCCCCGCGTCTGAACCTTCCATCTGGCTCCAGGCAAGCCCCTTGGCTAGTCGCCCCTCGGGCCGTTGCAACGGTAACGATGCCCGTACATAGCTCACCCATTTCCCTACCGGATTTGGCGTACCTCCCCCCGCAAACCCGTACACTAGATAGAGAAGGAATTTAGGACGACCCGCTTTCTTGGCTAACTTCCCCGGAATGAAGACTTTGCCTGTAAACGTTTTACATGCAATACTTTAGCGGCAGGTAAGATCGTATCTAGAGCAAATAATAGACTTACCGGTAGGGTACCGGGGGGGGAGGGTACGGTGCCGGAAGCGTCAGGACCGCCCTCTAGAGTCTCGCGACCTTGTGCCGCGGCCTAACCCCATCTTCCCCCAAAGCATGATCGGCTCCATCTCCTACCTACTGATACTCTTCGAGAGTTCTGTGATCAACCGGAAATAGTTCATCTAACAACAGAGAAGCTCTACTGAGCCGAAACCTAGCTATGAGTCTCAAAGCGAAGATCGAAGCTGTCATCTACGCCGCAGAGGAGCCTGTGACGCTGGCGCAGCTAGTTAGCCTGCTCAGCCACGAGGCGCAGGCCGAGCTAGACCGCATTGCCTTCGAGCAGCAGACTCTGGACCTTGACGGGATGCCTACATGGAGCGAGCCAGATCCTTTCAACGATCAAATTCCGCCGATCGAGCAACAGAACGAGCCGGATGACCACCATGGAAACGGACCTCAGGCAGATAAGGAGCGTGCCCGGGCTGTTCGCGATCTCTTGAGGTACCTACTCGATCAATTGATACGGGATTACACAATGCAGAATCGGGGCCTGGAAATACGGGAGGTGGCCGGGGGCTTCCGTCTGGCGACGAAGCCTGAGTACCACGATGCCGTACGAGGCTTCGTCAAATCACTCAAGCCACCATTGAAGCTGTCGCTGCAGGCCCTTGAGACGCTTGCCGTGGTCGCCTACAAGCAGCCGGTTACCGCGCCCGAGATCTCCGAGATCCGCGGGGTCGACTCTGGCGGTATTTTAGGCTCGCTGATGGCGCGTAAGCTGGTGACGACTGCTGGCCGGAAGCAGGTGATCGGCCGGCCGATTCTTTATAGGACAACAAGAGATTTTCTTCTGCGCTTTGGTCTCAAGGATATTGGCGAGCTTCCGAGCATCGAAGAGTTCGAGAAGATGGCCGGGGAGCTTGCTGAAGGGGAGCCGGTCCAGGAGGAGATAATTATGCAGCAGACCATGTCCGCGGAGAGCCCGCACACGGATCCGGAGTTAGCGCGTGATTCAGAGGTCGGTGAAACTTCCGTTACGAGAGCCAACTTTGAAGAGGAGAAGGACGCGACTGAGCCGCAGGCGGACGGGGACGGGGCAACAGTGGAGACGGTGACGCCGGACGGCCATCTGTCAGGAGTCAGGTCGGCTCCTGATCCGGCGCGCGAGACTAACACGTCGGCGCAGGAAGCCGCAGTTCACAACACCGAGTCGAACGACCAGCAGAAGTAGGAGAGCGTTATGGCCCCCAGAGCTGGAATACCGAACCCGAACGATCCACCAAACGCGAACGATCCGCGCGATTCACCGAATACTCCCGAGACGGAGCAGCCATCGACGGTGGCCACGCCGGAGGGGGATAACGAGTTCGCTCCGGACCAGCCGCTTACGCCTGCACCGGAAGGGCTGCAGCGTACGCCCGCGATCGATACCAACAAGGTGTGAGCGGGACTGCGTCGTCGTGCTTACGTCCCGGCGTTCCGTTCGTCGCTCACTAGAGGACAGATAGATATGGCATTTTTAGAACCATCGCGCGTTCCCCTTCGTACGCGTGGGCGATCGCCTTACGGGTCTCCTATCGTGATCGAGTCACGTGCGGACATGGCGCTGCTTCCGCAGGTGCTGGGCATCGCTTCGCTCGGATTCCTGGCGTCGGCTCTGGGCGTATACTTTGCGCCGCCGATATATGGGTCGGCTATGCTATGGATTTGCGTCATCGTTAGCTTTGCGCTGATCTTTGCAGTGCGGGCGACACGGGCGACACCCGTGCTGTCGTTTGGGTTGTTTCTGCTGCTGGCGGTGGTGATGGGGGTGGAGATCAGTCCCTGGATTCGGGTGCTGCTGGGCACAGGGCACACGGGGGCGGTGTTTAATGCGGCGGTGACGACGGGTGTGGGGATGGGGGTCCTGGGAATCGGGGCGCAGTTCCTCCACTTCAACTACAGGCGGGTCGCCGGGATCGCGGGAGCGGCGTTGATGGCGCTGGTGATCGCCGGCGTCCTGTCGATGTTCTTTCACTTCATCCAGCCGACGGTGTACTCCTGGTTTATCCTGGCGATCTTCAGTGTGCTGATCGTGGTGGACTTTATGCGGATCCGTGCGGGCGGGGACGGGATGACGCCGGTGGAGTTGGCGCTCGGGATCTACCTGGATGGCCTGAACGTGTTTCTGGCGCTTACGCGGATCTTCAGCGGCCGGCGCGACTGATTGAGCCTGAGCCAAGTAGAGAGTCCTCTCCGTCGGAGAGGGCTCTCTACTTGACTCACTGGGGAACTGTTGGTTGCTGGGTAGGTACCCTCCCCCCCCGGGGTGAAGGCTAAAGTCTTCGTAACAGGCGACTTGTGAGGGGGGTACCAGCTAAAGTCTTCGATGCAAACGGTTTATGGGTTAAAGTCTTCAATCACCGGGTTTACCCGCGTATCCCAGCTCCTCAATGTGTGTTTCTGATGGGCCCTATCTCTATTCTAGTGAACGCAGAGGTAGATTGCGCCAAGTTTGCGGTCCGGAGAGGCAGGTACTTAGGGCAGACGGAGCTTGTGGTGATCTCCGGGACCGTCGAGATAAGGGTTCTGAGGATAGAGGCATATAGATACCTCAGCGGCTGAAGCCGCCTTTGAAGCAACAGCTTGCGGCACGGCTCACGCGGGCCCCTAAGCGTAGCGCTAGCGGATGATGTGGAGGAGGCGGCGCCATTGGGCGAGGTTGAGGGCGGTCTAACGCTAGCGGATGACGTGGAGGACGCGGTGCCAGCGGGCGAGGTCGAGGGCGGTCTGGGCGAGATTGCGGTGGGGGTTGGTGGGGGTGGGGCCGACGTGGGACTCCCGGGCGTCTGCCGGGGCGTTACCGGGTGGGGAGTTGCGAAGGGAGAAGTAGACGAGAAAGGGTTTGCCGACGATGGCGGCCTGGGGGACGAGGCCCCAGTAGCGGCTGTCTTCGCTGTCGTTGCGGTTGTCGCCGAGGACGAAGTACTTGCCGGGGGGGACGCGGAGCTCGCCGTGGTCGACGAGCCGGTGCAGCTCCATCCACCAGCGTGCGTCGACGTCTGGGTCCGTGCTTTGGAGGTGGGGGAAGTTGTCACGGAAGGGATCGGGGTGGCTGGGGGCGTAGACGGCGTAGGGCTCGTAGAGGGGTGATCCGTTGAGGAAGACGCGGCCGTCGCGCAGGCGGAGACGGTCGCCGGGGAGGCCGATGACGCGCTTGACGAGGTGAAGCGAGGGGTCGACGGGGTAGAAGAAGACGACGACGTCGCCGCGGTGGATGGAGCTGGGGGGGAAGGGGCTGGGGAGGCCGGGATGCGCGTGCTGGTCGGGGAGCTGGTCCGTGAGCTTGTTGACGAGGAGGAAGTCGCCGACGAGGAGGGTGGGCTCCATGGAGGCGGAGGGGATGCGAAAGGGCTGGAGGGAGAAGGCGACGATGAAGATGGCGGTGACGATGATGCAGGCGAGGGACTGGATGGCGGCGAGGGTGTGGGAGCCGTCGTGGGTGGTGGTGGGACGTGGGACGGTGTTCGCGGAGCTCCGGGCGGGATGGCCGGGAGGGAGGGAGGTGGAGGGAGAGGCCCGTTCCTTCGGCAAGCTCCCGACAAGCTCTGCGGCTTCTCCTTGGCCGAGGAGGACAGGGTGTCGAGGGGCGAGTCGCATCAGGGTTCCTTGTTAGCGCCGGGGTTAGCGGCGGCGTTGGCGGAAGCGGCCAGGTTTCTGGATCTGGGGTCCGGGGTTCCGGGGTTCTGGTGGATGAGGTGTTCGAGAGCGATCCGGGCGGCTTGCTGCTGCGCCTGTTTTTTGCTGGTGGCTTCGGCTTCAGCGATGGTGTGGGAGGCTCCGCCGGGGGCTTCGAGGCGGACCTGGACGCGAAAGGTTTTGCGGTGATCGGGGCCGCTCTGGGCGGTGAGGACGTAGAGGGGCTGACCGGCGCCGGAGGCTTGCATGTACTCCTGGAGGGCGGACTTATGATCGCCGATGGCGCCGGTGAGCTTGCTGTCGGAGGTGAGGGCGAGTTCGAGATCGGGGAGGGAGGGAGTGATGACGACGCGGTCGATAAAGGAGCGGGCGACTTCGAGGCCTCCGTCAAGGTAGAGGGCGGCGATGACGGCCTCGAGGGCATTTGAGAGAAGGGCGGGCTTTTGGCGGCCCCCGCTCTGCTCCTCCCCGCGGCCGAGGCGGAGGAGGCCGCCGAGATGGATGCGGGCGGCGACGGCGGCGAGGTGCTTGCGGCTGATGAGGGAGGCGCGGAGGCGGGTGAGCTCGCCCTCGCGGGAGCCGGGGAAGCGGCGGAAGAGGGCTTCGGCGACGACGAGGCCGAGGACGGCGTCGCCGACGAACTCGAGCTGCTCGTTGTCACCGGAGGGTTTGGAGCTCTGTTCGGGGTCGCGTTCGTAGGAGAGGGAGCGGTGGGTGAGGGCCCAGCCGAGGAGCGCGGGGTTGCGGAAGCGGTGGCCGAGGAGCTGGTCGGGGGGCGAAACAACTCCAACGGTTTCGGCGGGTTCGGATCGACGCGGCTTCATGAGATCCCCTCCGTCTACTGTATCGAAAGGCTTCCTAGGGCAAATCGCCGATTACCAGGCAACGATGGTCGTCACGCAAACAGCATGTCCCGGGGGCTAAAGCCCCATGTCATAACGGTCTTGGATGTCCAGGCTAAAGCCTGGACCTATCTCAGAAACAACGGCCCTGTACTTCCCGTGGTCAATGCTCTAGGCAAATCGCCGATTGGTAGGCAACGATGGTCGTCACGCAAACAGCATGTCCCGGGGGCTAAAGCCCCATGTCATAACGGTCTTGGATGTCCAGGCTAAAGCCTGGACCTATCTCAGAAACAACGGCCCTGTACTTCCCGTGGTCAATGCTCTAGGCAAATCGCCGATTGACAGGCAACGATGGTCGCTATGCAAACAGCATGTCTCGGGGGCTAAAGCCCATGTCATAAGGGTCTTGGATGTCCAGGCTAAAGCCTGAACCTATCTCAGAAACAACGGCCCTGTACCCCCTGTGGTCCAGGCTCTAGGGCGCCCCCGAAGCCTGTCTGCGGAAGCCCGTCTGCGGAAGCCGTCCGCGGAGCCCAGCCACAGAAAGGCCGGCCGCTTTCCGGGCTGTGTTTACTGGGGTGGGGCAGGTTTGTAGGCGTCCTTTTCGGCTTTGCCGCTGGGATCGATGGGGGTGTTGTCGTCTGGACCGTCGGCGTCGGCGGCGGAGTTTTTGGCTGATTTGGCGGCTGATTTGCTGCCTGGTTTGGTATCGGGCTGGCGGTCGGACTGGGCGGCGGTGACGGCATCGCGCTTGGGGAGGGCGAAGGGTTGTTTGAGGCCCTGATCGGCGGCGGCGCGGGTGTCGGGCTGGTGGTCGCGGGTGGTGAGGGCGGCCTGGTACTCGGCGAGGGCGAGCTTGCGGTTGGACTGGATGTCGTAGAGGCGGCCGAGGTAGATGTGGGACCAGGCGAGGGTGCGGGGGTCTTTGGAGGTGTCGAGGGCGGCGCGGAAGTGGGTGACGGCGGCCTCGGGCTGGCGCTCGAGGAGGTTGATGCGGGCGAGGATGTAGTGGGCCTCCGGGTGATCGCCGGCGGGGTCGGCGAGGGCTTTTTCGGCGAGCTCTTCGGCGCCGGCGGCGTCGCCCTGCATCATCTTTGCTTCGGCGAGGTGGAGGCCGGTGGGGGTGGGCTGCACGCGGCGGACGACGTCGTGGGTGGGCTCGGGGAGGAAGGCGATGTTTTGCGCGGAGCGGCGCTGGCGGTCGACGTCCATGCCGTAGACCATGGGTCCGATGTTGTCCTTGAGGCTAATGTTGTCGCGTTCCATGCCGATGAGCTGGGTGTAGAAGTAGTCGGTGAGGACCCATCCCTGGCGCATGTCGAGGTCGACGGCGCGGCGGCGGGCGGCCTCGGCCTGGCGATTGTAGAGGTTCATCTCGGCGTCGTATTTCTCGAAGGCGGTGCGCTCGCGGGTTTTGGCGGGCTTCGCGGGCTGGACGAGGCCGGTCTGGAGGGTGCGGGCCTCGACGGCTTTGATGAGGCACTCGGTGAGGAGGGCGACGATGTCGGAGCGGTAGACGAAGTCGAGGGGAGCTTCGGCGACGGGTTTGAGTAGAGGAAGGAGGCGGTCCATGGCGGCGGCGCGGGCGTAGACGAGGGGCTCGACCTCGTAGTGGAGGTAGGTGTGGCGGATCTGCTCGAGGTGGAAGCCGCCGGCGGGATCGGCGTTGGGAGAGATGACGACGTCGTAGTTGCTGCCGTAGATGCGGGCGTTGACGGCGCCGGGGGAAAGCAGGGGTTCGACGAGGACGAGGAAGCGGCGGCCGTCGTAGCTCGATACGGGGGAGCGGAGGTAGATGTTGGTGTCGAGGATCATGCGGGTGAGGGGGTCGTGGAGGCGGGCGGTGATGGCCTCGTAGTCGGCGTGGTGCTGAACCCAGAGGGCGTGGAGGTGGACGGCTTCGGCGAAGGCGTGGAGGAGGGGGAGGATGGTGAAGACCTGGGTGGAGTCGGGGGGGAGCTCGGTCTTGGCGACGATGGGGGTGAGGTCGGGCGAGAGATAGAGGGCGAGCGAGACGTACTGGGCGACGGTCCGGCCGGTGTCGGCGAGCTGGTGCTGGCGGGTGTAGGCGCAGAGGGCGTCGCGGCTGGAGGCGGCCTCGGGCGAGGCGGCGATGGCGTCGTTGAGCTGCTGGCGGACCGTGGCGCGGACGGGATTGGACTGGGCGAGGTCGGCGTCGTAGCCGCAGGCGTTGAGGGCGGCGGCGAGCGAGAAGAGGGACTCGCTGGTTTCGAGGGTGATGGCGGAGCCGGCGGCCTCGGGCTGGGCGACTCTGGAGGTGCTGGAGGATCGGGGCGACTGGATGGAGTTGCTGCTGGTTGGGGAGGAACTGCTGCTGCTGCTGCTGGAGGGGGGGGAGTTTTGGGCGGGGGCGAGGTTTGCCGCGGCCAGGAGGAGGGCTGCCGTGGCTGCGGCTCGGAAGTGGGTGGGGAGGCGGAGGGCGGGATGGCGGTGAGCGAGCAAGATACTCCTTCGACGGACACTACCGAGTGTAGGAGAGCGATTGGAGGGCTTGCAAGCCGGCGGGGTGCGGGGGCGGGGGCCGGGGAGGGATCAGGCGTGGACGGAGACGCCGGAGAAGGTGAGGACGACGCGGCCGCGGACGGGTCCGCCGAAGACGCTGGCGGGCTGGAAGACGCTGGCGAGGAGCTGGTCGGTGATCTCGACCTGGACGGAGGGGGTGCTTGGGCCGGAGACGATGTGGAAGTCGTAGACCTGTCCACGGGCGTTTACGCTGGCTTCGACGACGATGGTCTCGTCGCGGGGGGTCTGGATGGGCCGGGGCTCGGTGGCGGCGTAGAGGAAGTGGGGTGCGGTGACGGCGCCGAGGGGCTCGTCGTTGGCCATGACGGGATCGGGAGCGGCGACCATGCCAAGCAGGAGCATGATGCTGCCGACGAGGGCGACAGCGCCGGCGAAGCCCGCGGAGGCTTGGAGGATGAGAGGGCGGAAGAGGTTGTTCCAGCGGACGCCGAGGCGTGCGAGATGACGAGCTGGGGTGCGGCTTTCTTCGTGCGAGATGGCGAGGCGCAAGCGCATGCCGAGGTCAGCGGGAGCTTTGAGCGCGCGCATGGACGCGAGGGTCTCCTGGAGGGTGCGGGCGGCGGTGAACTCGCGAGCGCAGAGGGTGCAGTGCTCGAGGTGGGCGGCGATGTCTTGCATTTCGCGGCCAGAGACGGCTCCATCGAGGTAGTTTGAAAAGGCGGCCTGGGTGGAGGCGCAGAGTTCGGTGTTCATCGCGCGGACCTCCGGGGAAGAGGTGTCAGGGAGGCGGGTTCCGGGTGCGAGGGGCGGGGCTGGTCGGAGAGTTTGAGGAGTTGCCGGAGGGCGGCTCGGCCGCGGGTCAGACGGCTCTTCACGGTGCCGAGGTTGACATCGAGGACATCGGCGATCTCCTCGTAGGAGAAGCCCTCGATCTCACGGAGGACGACGACGGTGCGGAAGGCTTCGGGAATTTCGCGGAGGGCGGCCTCGACGCGGAGGCGGAGTTCGTTTTGAGCGGCGAGTTCGTAGGGTGTGAAGCCGCGGTCGGCGAGCATGGCGGCGAGGCTGGGCTCGCCGGACTCGGTTGCCGATCCGGTTGGGGGCGCGTCGATGGTGATCTCCTGGCGCTTATGGCGGGACCACCAGCGCCGCTGGTTGGAGGCCTCGCGGAGGGCGATGCGATAGAGCCAGGTGCGGAGGGAGCAGTCGCCGTGGAAGCCGCGGATGCTGCGGAAGACCTTGATGAAGACTTCCTGGGTAATGTCGGCGGCGTCGGAGGGGTCGGTGAGGCTTCTCGCGATGAGGGAGTAGAGCGGCTGGTGGTACTGGGCGATCAGGATGCCGAACGCCTCTTCGGAACCGGCCTTGAGATTGGCGATGAGCGCCGTCTCCTCCGTATGTATTCCGATGGCGCTGACAAGATTTCCCAAAGTTGAACCCGCCTGCATTGAGGTGCCCTCTACAGTACGACGTGGGTGGATGCTGACGCAAGGAGAGAGTAACTGCGCCGCCGGCGGCCGAGTGCTCGCTCACTCTATTGAAGTTAGACACCGGACCAGGCGGGATTGTTCCCGGAGGGAAGGCCGGAGTGAAGGGTAGATCGCGGAATCTTCGATTGACGGATGGCCGCCGGTCAGACAGAATGGGAGAAGTCCTTCCTCGGAGTGGGCCTGTGGCGCAGCTGGGAGCGCGCTTCCATGGCATGGAAGAGGTCATCGGTTCGATCCCGATCAGGTCCACCAATCATTTCAATCATTTA